>OLRG01000606.1_pt1 | contig 33825 bp, 30 predicted proteins | sample 1672331 | NCBI WGS metagenome assembly OLRG01 (sample SAMEA3136672, study PRJEB25190) | human gut metagenome
TCTTTATATTGCGCAACGATGAAGTCTGCCAGAAGCAGAAATTCCTCGTAAGTCAAGAAATGTCTGTTTCCGAAAATAGACATAAAATACCCAATTTTATTAGATACAACATTCGACAAGTCAACTGTTTCTACCGTATCATCAACAACCGAAAGTGGAATACCTTTTAGAACAACGATTGCATCGTTTCCTATATTAAGACTTTCAATTTTATTTCTAATGCAGTTTGCTATCACACAGTTAGCCATGTTTACTCCTCCCAGAAAATTTTAACCAGACGAGAACGCGAAGGATGACGCATCCTACGGATTGCCTTTGTCTCAATCTGGCGAATCCGTTCTCTCGTTAAACCAAAAAGATTTCCAATTTCCTCTAATGTTCTTGGACGATTATCATCCCACCCACAACGTAATTTAAGAATTTTTTGCTCTCTTGGTTTTAAGGTAGCAATTACAGTCCCCAACTCATGGCGAAGTTCGTTATCCAGAACAATTTGTTCTACGGAAAGGGTCTCGTCCATAGGGAGAAAATCACCTAAAACAGAGTCCTGGTCTTCACCAACTGGTGTATCCAGTGAAGCATATTATAGCAAGTAATTATTTCTGAGAGCTAGGGCTTCTTTTACATCGTCTTTACTAATACCGAGTTCGCGAGCTACAGATGAAATTCTTTCTGATATAGGGATATCGCTTTCGGCCAACCGATTATCTATAGCAACAATCTTGTGAATCCTCTCCATCATATGCACAGGAATGCGAATAGCATAGCCATGATCCATGATTTCTCTAGATATAGCTTGTTTTATCCAGTATACAGCGTATGTACTGAACGAGTTACCATGGCTTAGATCAAACTTTTGGGCGGCTTTGATCAACCCCATAAATCCAACTTGTTCTAAATCTTCAAAATCAAGCCTATTGGCGTACTGCTTTTTATACGCAAAAGCATATTTGCTAACAAGACGATGATTCTTGATACAAAGATCCTGCATAGCCTGTCGATTTCCTTGCTGAATTAAGTGGCAGAGAATTTCATTGGATTGATGAACTTTTTTATTCAGCGCAAGTTCTTCGGTATGAGTACCACTATAAATCTTATCTCTAAAAAGTTCTTTATCGTAGCGAACATCAAAATCATCTGTAGAGCTATCTTCTGCCAGATTTTCCTCGTCATCTATGTCAAGAACAAGTGCATCTTCGGCGATATGTCTATCTACAAGGCTTATTCCATTATTAAAAAGGACCTCACAAACTATGTACTGCTCTTTGCGTGACAGGATAGAGAACAGCTGGTCAAATTCATCATAGGTAATTGTGCTATCTTTTATATATGGCTTTACCATACCAAGGATAATTTCTTCATTCACGACTATCCTGCCTACTTTCTCTGTTTATAGCCAACTCACAAAATCTGGATGATCTTCTGAAATTTCCTTGAGCAATCTTGCAGTTTCAGAAGTCGGGTCACTAATTGTTATTACAATAGTGTCGATTGCTCTGGTCAACGGAATCATCGCCCAATTATACAGATGCTTTTTCTTGCGTTCCATTGGACTTTCAAGCATGAGAGCATCCACAGAATCATCTCGATATTCAGCAGCTTTCTCTCCTAAAAATACATCAAAATCCATACAAACTACAGTCCATCCCTCAAGGCCTCTGGCAGAATCGTACTGAAGAAGTCTTACTTCCTCTGTATTAATGGAATAATCACCTCGATTAATAGAAGCGGTACCATCCCAAATAAAGATCCCGTTTTGCTCAAATTTGCTTTTTAACGCAAATGAGTTACCACTATAGTCTCTATTTACCAATGCGTGCGGAACCAAATAGAGCATATCGTAAGCGATATTTCCTGCACCAGATCCTTTACCTCACATACTCCGTTTGCAGCTTTGACAATAAATTCTCCTATCTGATACAAGATAATTCCCCCTTTTCCCTGTATTTCTATTGTACCACAAGGAAAAGAGGGCATTCAAAGGTCGAATTCAACGAAAATTTCTCATTATGAGGTTGGGGACGTTGCACAATTTTTCAAAATCTGTCTCACTTTTGAAGCTGCTGCAACACGGGCTTTCTTTCCCTTATCGATCTGCGTAAGTACCTCTGACCACGCATCATACAACCGATCTAAGTCACCATTCTTTGCATTTTTCCACTGTGTTTCATCGGACTGTAAATTTTCCAGATACCCTTCAAACTCAGACACCATCTGTTGAAGATCATGTTCCTTCCATGATGCCCCATAACTTGTTGTTATATACGCGTTTACAGCCTCACGGCAATACCCAAACGCCACCCCGATCCTAAAATCTTTTTCGTCCGGCTCACATGTTTGTAAATATAAAATCTCCTCCTGTATGTGTCCCAGAATACCCTGAAACATCTGATCCTCTGTCGTTTGGTTCCATACAATCTGGGCGTCTTTGTTCCGTATCACCCTGTACTGATAAACATTTGCTGATACGGATACTATGCATACCGCAATTGTGATTACCAACGCAATTTTTTTCTTCATCTTATCCCTCCCACCAAATGAAAATCTTCCATTTTGATATGCCCTTGCTATCACATAGGATGGTTCATAAAATGCACTACAATTATAATTATCATATTTCCTCTTCCAGTGCATAGTCTTTTATCCAGTCATCTTCTACTTTTAGCGGATTTTCACAAAATCTGGTAATACTGTAGCATTTTTCAAACAGAAAATCAATCGTTTTCCTCACCTTGGTTGTTTTTGGACGGTAACTATAAATTTTCATGTTCTACTATGAATAGTACCCACAATTTCACGTAAAATCAATGTAAATGATTTATAATGTTGAACTCAAACGTACATTCCGGGTCACTACAGTGGTATTTTGGCTTAAAATGGGCAATCTTAAGAAATTACGAGAAAAGAAAAAACTTTCACAAGGTCAATTATCAATCAGATCCGGTGTAAACCTTCAAACGATAAAGGCGTACGAACAGCGTACTCGCAACATCAATCATGCACAGGGAGATATTTTGAACCGACTGGCAAATGCTTTGGATTGTGCAATTGAGGATCTGTTAGAAGATGATCCTGCTTCGAGGGCATAAGAAAAGGACCACCTCATCACTGAGATGGTCCTTAAATAGGCAATTATACATTTACGTGTTTAGAAGAAACAAAACGTTTCTTTCCAGCTTCAAACTGTTCTGGGTACATTCGCTGTACCACGGATTCATCCACATTTGCAACAAGCATGTTATACACTGCTTCAATATTGCTTTCATTCCTGCTTTCATTCCTGATCCGTTTTGCTTCATAATCAAGTATTTCTCCACCCATAACAGAATCAACTCCTTCCTTCACGTTATCGTATTTATTGGTTAATGATTGTGCTACCTTGTCACACATTGCTTTGATTGCAGATTTTTCAAATTCCGATATTTTGCCTTGTTGAACCAACGATTCCAACTGATCCCACAACTTAAGATATGTATTTTTCATATCTTCAATCAACGCATGATCTTTTTCCATTTTTTCAAGTGAGTAATTGAAAAAATAAAACGGAATTAAGAAAAACAACTTCTTACTAAGCATATCATCCAAACTGTAATCTTTGATCTTTACAATTGGAATTTTATAGCTTACAGTTCCTCCAGGTGTATTTACCACAATTTCATGGGAATCTGGTGTACTATCATTGCATCTTAAATATAAAATTCCAGATGCAGGCATTGTGAATACCGTTTTTGAAACATCTGATTCTGCAGTAGTAATTGCAATCTGCGTCGAATACTCAAAAATCCGTACCGTCATTGTGCCGTCTACGCTACTTTGACATTCAATGTGATACCGTCTTGAGTTACCGATTGTAAAATTTGAATCTGTGATTCGCTTTTCATCGGCTCCTGTTGTGATAAACACTTCATTCTGATACAGTTCCACATTCTCTGTTTCCTGCCAATTTTCTCCAAACATTTCGTTTACCAATGGGACAATCAATCGTTTACAGTCCGTCAGTAATGTGCGAAATGAGTCATCATAAGGTGTTCCATAATTGCTCATATCTTAGATATCCTCTCTTTCCCTACTTAAGTAGAATTATAATTTTATCTATATAAACAGGGAAAGTTTGGGCATCCCTGATTGTTTTCAGGGAATATCCCTTATTCATTTAGTCTTTATCAGACTTTGTTGTATATGCAGCCACGAGCATCTGCCGAGACTACATTTCTTGTACTATAATACTTTTACTTTACACATATATTATAGCATATGCCGTGAAATCTGCAATATACATTCACCGGCATTCAGACTTCAAGACCGTATCGGTATCTACAGACTCTTTTTCCTCGACTCAAACTTAATACATATTCATTATAAGGCAGAACGCGTGTTCTTGCAAGAAAAATCCTTTTCAACTTCTCCATTCGTTTACTCTATTGATAATAGTATGAACTGGTTTTTTGTCGCATTTCGACTTCTCAAGGTAAATGCAAATTTTTAATCCTTTTTGCATTTACTTTGAGAATAAGTCCTAACATCATTAGATGCCATGAGCTTTGCCCTTGATTTAAGCGGCAATTTTGAATTTTGTTCATAATAAAACAGGCACAAAGTAGAGCCAAAAAACCTATTTTATGCCTGTCATACTAAATGCAAACCTATTTTGCATTAGGTTTGCAAATTAACCTTTTTTTCATAAACATTACCTCTTTTATGTGCAATTATTTAACATTAATTCCGCAGTGTCGTAAATCTACAACCGACACGTTCTTAACTTTAAACGTATATTTATGAATACCTTTTTTAATTACTTTATTTGCCGGGGATCTGTACTGATAAATCAGTTTACCCGGACAGGAAGCATAGGTATAAAACGGATAAGCCAGATCTGCTCCCATCGTATTTACAGTATATCCCTTTACAATAATGGTATTTCCACTGTAGGAAAGAGATTGGGTTACAAACTTGATTTCATCTTCTTCATAGTCGCTCAGCTTGGTGCTGACCTTCAAGGAATATGTATTTGCCTTTGGAGACACTGCCTTACTCGTCTTTGCATCATTTTTGTTTTCGATCATTTCGACTTTCGCCTTATATTTTGCCGATCCGGCCCCTTTTGCCTTATAAGTAAATGTGTATTTACTTGTGGCAGCACTTGTAAAAGTCTTGATCTTTTTTGAGCCTTTATAAACATAAATTTTGGAAACACCACGGACTTCTGCACCGCCATTATTGACATCCACCTGAATGCCAGCCTGATCCGCAGACATCTTCGTCACTTCAATCTTCGGCTCTTTTTTTACGACTGTTTTATACACCGGTTCATCCGTAACGGTGATTCTTGCTATAACCTTAAGGCGTGGCAGCGTTTTCACATTCTTGTTTTCTTCTTTTATATAGCCATACTGTACGGATACCTCTTCGCCAGGCTTTGCGGTCTGTCCTGTAATAACGGCTGATTCACTCCGATTGATCGTCTGACTCATTAGTGACGGTCCAAAATCAGCAAACCAGGTTAGTGTAACCGGGCTTTCCGTAGTCACATACATACCTACCCGGATAACTTTATCCGTGTCATTTTTTACAACAAATGTATCCGGTTTCTGTCCGATATAAATGTATCCGGTAGTATTTGCTTCACCAAATATTACACTGCCACTTTTTGCTTCTGTAAGTGTGTAAGTTACCTTATTTGCGTCCAGATCCATTTCGAAGTTCTTTGCAAAAACAGGCTCTGCATGACAGATTACCATGACCAGCATAAGCATACATGCTGCCATTCCAAGATGCAGCAGCCTTTTTCCTTCTATTGATGTTTCTTTAAATTGTCTCACCATAACCAGTCCTCCTTTGTCGTCCATTTACTTTAAAATTATTTATATGCATAGTAGATAAATTTTGCAAGTTCCACGCGCGTAACGGCATCGTCCGGTCTGAATTTATGATCACCATTGTCTTTGATAATGCCCTTGGACTCGGCCCATGCTACCGCATCCGCATAAAATACCCAGTCCTTGTAGTCCGTAAATGTTGATTTCTGGGATGCTTTCGGTGCACCGATACTCTGCCATACATAATACAGTGCATAGCCACGCTGGTAAGCATATTTTCCTTCAAAGATTCCATACTCAATCAGCCCCTTATCCACTGCCCACAATGCAGCTTTATAGTAACTGTCCGTGCTCTTGACATCCGGGAAATGATTTAATGCTTTCGGTGTCGGAGATCCGTTTGCCTTGTACAAAGCGTTAAATACATCACCCTTGGTGCAGATTGCCTTGGAATAAAATTCGTTCTTGCTGGTAGGCTCCATGATCTTGTTTTTTACCACCCATGCAACTGCCTTGGCATCGGCAGCATCCACATCGGTGTACGAGGAGGTGGAAGATGCATTTTTAATCTTGATCTTCACGGTCTTTGTCGCATTCAGATTGATTGTATAGCCGCCCTTTACTTTTTTCATATAGTTTGTATCAAGTGGCAGATACGATTTCACACCTGCCTGATCCGTACAGATCAGATATTCGCCAGCCATTGCCTCCTCATCTGCAAAAGTGGTCTTTCCGGTGCTTGTTGTGTAGGACTTGATCTTCTTACTGGAAGATGCAAAGATCTGCACTGCCTCTGTCTTATAAGTTCCAACGCCCAGATACTGATAATTTTCCCGTAAAATGTTTGCCTTATGACTGGCACTGTTCATCCATCCACGCATCGCAAGCTGTGCCGTAACCGTTTTTGTACATTTGTACATATTCTCACCGAGTCCGGTATTCTTAAAAGAAGACGGAACGGCAGTCTTGTAGCTGGTTCCATTTGGTCTGGTATGTGCTGGCTGTGTATTGTTGACATTTTCCTTTGCACGGACTGCGGTTGCTTTTTGCAATGCTGCCGGCATGGTAAGAAGTTTTTTCCCTTCCTTTGCACGCTCAATATTGGTCAGCCGCAAAATGTTCCATTCATCCTCAGAAACGGCAATTCCTTTTTCCGGCCGGTTGTTTCCCAATGTCGGAATCACTTCATTGATATAAAGTTCCCTTGTCTTTCCATCCAGTGTCAGATTCAGATAGGCTGTAACGCCTCCCTTGCTTTCATAAGTTGCATCTACTTTGCGGAACGATTTCCACTCTGCTTTGGTTCCGTTTTTTGCTGCAGCAGTAATTACTTCCATGACCTGTGCTTTGGTTGTTGTATTGGTCATATTCATTTTGCCGGCTGCTGAACTCATTGCCCCCCAGTCTTCCTCGAGTTTTTCCTCTGTCGTACCCACATTGTCTGCTTTTACGGTCATCTGCGGTAGGATGCAGATCATCATAATAAGTACCAGTGCCAGACTGCACAAATTTTTTCCTATTTGCAGGATTATTTTTTTCTTTACTTTCATATACATTCCTCCTATGCTTCTTTGTTGTTCTTTAAGATCAGCCTTTTATGTTTGTTTGAGTATGTCCAGTATTTGGAAGAAAGCTTCGGGCAGTTTCCGAATGTGATCGAAGATACTTTTTTGGCTTTGGACTGATATGGTTTCCAGGATGTGCTCTCCGATCCGCTTTTTTTGCCGGAACCGGTATAATAATTATCATAGACCGTCACACCGTCCAAGTAGCTGTATCCGGCATTTCCGGCAATCTCACCTTTGTAAAGCGTTTTGCCTTTTCCTGAGATTTTACCGGTATTATAATTGCTGTAACCAGAATAAAACTCTGCCGCGATACCACCGACCAGACCATTTCCGGTCAGGCTTACCGCTCCGGTATTATAACAATTTTTAAGTTTTGTTCCGGCATAGCTTACACCACCCACACAAGCCGTTCCGCTTGTCAGCTTAACTGTAATTTTTCCAGTATTATAGCATTCACTTGTTCCATTTCCGGTGCCAACGCCCTCAACCCTGATCGCTTTATCAAGCGAGTAATCCGTACAGGCACCTTTATAGGAAATATTTCCCGTGTTATAGCAGCGGCTGGCTGCTTTCCCTGACGAACTGAACACACCGGCTATCGTTGCCCTTGTCGTTGATTTTTTACCGCCTTTATTTGTCACTGAGATATTTCCGGTATTGCTGCATCCTGTAATCTTTTTTCCACACTTTTTCCCTTCGGGTTATTCTGCATGGCGATCAGATCCTGCTCTGAATTGATCGCTGTCTCCTGTGCCGCGTATACGGTCTCTGTTCCTGTCTGTACATGCAGATTAGCCGGAACATTGGTACAGACCAATGCCAGCGCCATCACAAAAGCTGTCATTTTTTTCATAAGCATTTCCTCCGTTGTGTCCATTTTTCAGACGATCTGGCACATCTGGTCTGATGTGCATTCACTCTGGGAATATAGTACCACATTTTAAAAAAGTTCTGCTGTTAATTGCGCGAATTACAGTTATTTCGACATGAACGATTTTAAAATGCCATTATTTATGGTTTATTGTTATGAAAAAACAGGGAACACCTCTGCTTTGTGCAAGGTGTTCCCCGTTTTTCTCTATAACAGCCACTTCATCTCTGCAAAAAATTCCCGCAGCATATTGTTCGGCAGATATTTTGGTGTGGAATCCGCCGCAATTCCACATACATCGGAAAGTCCGTACTTTTTGGCAATCTGTAAGGCACGGAATACATGAAAATTGTTGGTCACAATGCCAACGGATGCGCCTTCTTTCATCAGCTTTTTACTGTTCGTGATATTCTGCCCGGTTGTCTGCGATTTATCTTCCGGCAAAATCCGCGCAGTATCAATTCCTTTTTCCTGCAGATACCGTGCCATTCCCTCTGCTTCAGACCACGGCTCGTTGCTTCCCTGTCCTCCGGAAACAATGCAGACCGTGTCCGGGTTTTCATTCAGATATTCCACAGCCTTATCCAGACGATATTTAAGAACCGGACTCGGACCGTCCTTTCTCACCTGTGCGCCAAGTACGATAATATAGTCGAGCCCCCCTCGTCCATCCGCGTGCATCTGGCTGATCACACAGCCCTCTACGATACAAAACACAAGCAGTCCGATACAGACAATCATTCCTGCAAAGATTTTTACCGGATGCGGAACCTTTTTCCACACTTCCATGTACACGGAAATTCCAAACAGAAACACCACGATCCCGATACCAATCCATATAAGGAAAAAAGCTGTGCCGGAACCGGTCGCATGAACCATTACCGCATAAATCATGCTCAGGATTCCAAGCAGTAAACATATCCAAAATACCATCATATTCTTTTTCATTTCTCCATCCCTTTTCACTCCGCTAATACCGGATATGAAAGCCATTTTCCTGTTCATCCGGTGGTATGTTTTGCCGATCCATCCCGGTAATATCAATATATCTGTCCTGTTTCAACTGCTGGATAATCTGATCAATCTCTCCGACAAGCCCCTGTAGTTCGGCACTGACCGATCCATCATATTCATTTCTTACCCATCCGGTCACACCATAGTACTGGGCCAGATGCGACAGACGGTAGCGAAACCCTACCCCCTGCACATATCCAGTGAAACAGATGTGTTCTCTTCGTTTACTGTCTGACATAATTTCCCCTAACGATAACTCTGATACAATTTTTCAAATGCCAAAAACGACCGCTCAATCATATCGTAATCGACACAGTAGGACACACGCGCATACCCCGGACAGCCGAATCCGGTCGCGGATACGATCAGAAGATCCTGATCCTTGGCACGCTCGCAGAATGCATCTGCATCCGGCTCCAATGCTTTCACAAACATGTAAAAAGCGCCCTGTGGCTTAAAACATTCATAGCCGATCTTTGTCAGGCCATCGTAGAGCAGATCGCGGTTTTTCTTATATAATTCAATATCCCCAGTGTTGCCGACACAGGATGCAATCACTTTCTGGAACATGCTCGGTGCACAGACATAACCCAGCGCACGCCCGGCTCCTGCAATTGCCGCATAGACCGTCTTACTCTCGGTCACTTCATCCGGAACAATCACATAGCCGATACGTTCACCCGGCAGCGACAGGGATTTGCTGTAGGAATAGCATACCAGTGTGTTTGCATAATATTTTGTCACATACGGTACTTCCACGCCATCGTATGCAATCTCACGGTACGGTTCATCCGCAAGGATAAAGACTGGTGTGCCGTTCTCTTCGGATTTCTTTGTCAGAAGTGCAGCAAGTTTCCGGATCGTCTCTTTCGAATAGACAGCTCCGGACGGGTTGTTCGGGGAGTTGATGATCACGCCTTTGGTGTGTGCGCTGATGGCTTTTTCTAAGGCTTCAAAATCAATCTGGAAATCGCTGGTGTGAGGCGGTACCACAACAAGTTTCGCTCCGTTGGCTTCCACAAACACACGGTACTCCGGGAAAAACGGTGCAATCGTGATAAACTCATCTTCCGGTGAAGTGGTAAGTGCGCGGAAACATACGGACAAAGATGCGGCAGCTCCCATGGTCAGGTAAAAATTGTCTGCCGAAAACGCAGTCTCATATGTCTTGTTCAGGTAATCTGCGATTGCCTGTCTCGTCTCGATATCTCCCTGTGCAGAAGTATATCCGTGCAAAGAAATGGAATCCAGTTTCTGTGTCAGGTCACGGATGGTCTCATTGACGCAGTCCGGTGCCGGTACGGTTGGGTTTCCGAGGGAAAAATCATAGACATTTTCCGCTCCCACAACTGCTGCGCGCTGCTTGCCATACTCAAATAATTCACGGATTGCCGAACGCTGGCTTCCTAATTGATACATATCTTCTGCTACGAACATTTTATTTTCCTCCTCATATAATCAGGTGTTTTTATTAAAATTCAAGGCTTTTCAACCTTTTATATCTCCTGTTTTTCAAGTTATCGCTTCTGACTTGCCAGATAATTTTCATACTCCAGCCGGCTCAGCCGCTCGATCTCCTCCCGGAGATTGTCCGCCGACATGCGAAGCGCCCCCTGACTCATGACCGTAAGCTGCTCCAGCCCGTCATTTGTCGCAACCGTGACACGGTACTTGTGCCCGATCTCATGCACGGTGCGCTCGATAAATGCATCCGCGGTCTCATCGGTTTTCGTGTAGACCACATCCAGATTGTGATATTTGCTTTTGGCACCCGGATGTTCCTTGCGCTTATAGGCATCAAACACCACCAGCACCGGACAGCTCTTGTATCCCTGATAATTGCTTAAAATATCCAAAAGCTTGTCCCTTGCGGAATCAATATTGACACGGGAAAGTTCGTTTAAGTCTTTCCATGCAAAAATAATATTGTAACCGTCCACAATCAGATATTCTTCCTGCGGTTCCTTCGCCGGATAGATCGGATTGCCTTTTTTATCATATTTTACCACATTCGGTTTCGGCGCGTCGGATTTCTTTTTCAGCCACTTGCGCCGTTCCTGATCTTCCATATCTTCGCGGCTCATGCCAAACTCGCGGGCATAAATCTGCTGCAGCTCCTGATCCAGTTCCCAGCCGGTCTTGCCGGAAGACTGCTGCCGGTGCACCGGGCCAAAACTCTGCCCGTCGGTCTCATAACTGCGCCCGTCCGCAGGTGTCTGGGTTTCCTCCTCCAGCACAAACTGCCGCGGCAGATGCATATAATCATCCACCTGATCCCACGGCACGATAAATCCGGCACCATGCGCACAGAATACCGATCCGGTCGGATTTGCCGTATCCGCTTCACTGTCGTATCCGGTTTCCGCGATCACTTCCTCACTGTTGTGACAGACATCATAACCGGAAAGTTCCAGTGTCAGATGCCCGAGTCCACGGGTATATGCATGCACCTCACTGCTGTAGTCCTGCATCGTTGCGACCGGAACTGTGCCCTGTAGCACGGCGTAGTCCATGCCGTTTCCAGTGCCAAATTCCGGCGAATCAAACTTGCCTGCACGCTGCTTTAAGTCGGTCATGGCACGGCCAACCATCTCCTGCGGTACTTCAAGTGTAAACGCATACACTGGTTCTAACAGCACGCTTTCCGTACTCTTTACCCCCTGCCGGATCGCGCGGTAAGTTGCCTGCCGGAAATCACCGCCCTCGGTGTGTTTGATATGGGCGCGTCCGCTTAAAATCGTGATTTTTACATCGGTGAGTGCTGATCCGGTCAGTACGCCCGGATGCTCCCGCTCCATAATATGTGTTGCGATCAGCCGCTGCCAGTTGAGGTCGAGCACATCCTCACTGCACGCGCTCGCCACCTCGATTCCGCTGCCCGGTTCGCCCGGCTCCAGCAGCAGATGCACTTCCGCATAGTGGCGCAGTGGCTCAAAATGTCCCACACCCTCCACCGGCTTTGCGATCGTCTCCTTATATACAATGTTGCCCTGTCCAAAGACAACCACAACACCAAAGCGCTCTTTGATCAACTGCGTCAGAACTTCGATCTGCACCTGTCCCATCATCTGCGCATGGATTTCCTGCAGTTGCTCATTCCAGAGGATATGAAGCTGTGGATCTTCCTCCTCAAGCTGCTTTAATTTTTCCATCATCTCCACGGCATTCACTTCGTCCGGCAGATAAATCCGGTAGTTAAGCACCGGCTCGAGTACCGGCACACTGTTCTCCTGCTGCGCGCCGAGTCCCTGCCCCGGTACGGTTGTGGTAAGTCCGGTCACAGCACAGACTTCCCCGGCCTCCACCGCCTCCGCAGTCTCAAATTTTTCTCCGGAATACAGACGGATCTGGTCAACTTTTTCCTCCAGACCATCATAGGAAATCCGGTCTTTGACATGCAGCGTGCCTCCGGTCACTTTCAGATAGGTCAGCCGCGCTCCTTTTGTATCTCTGCCGATCTTGTATACACGGGCGGAAAATTCGTTTTCATACTCCGGTGTCCTGTGGTATTTTGCAAAGCCTGCAAGCAGTTCTTTCACACCCTCCACTTTGAGTGCCGAGCCATAGTAGCACGGAAACAGTTCGCGCTTTGCCACCGCATGCGCCAGATGCTCCTTTGCAATGCTGCCCTGCTCCATATACTCATCCAGAAGTGCTTCGCTTCCCATCGCAGCTTCCTCGAAAAATGCTTCTCCGCTGTCCTGTGTAAAATCCACACATCCATCGGACAGTTCGGTTTTTAACTGCTGCTGCACGACTTCCTTGTCCGCCCCCGGCAGATCCATCTTGTTGACAAACAAAAAGGTCGGAATGTTATAGTGCCGCAGGAGCCGCCAGAGTGTCCGCGTGTGTCCCTGCACGCCATCGGTTCCGCTGATAACAAGGATTGCATAGTCGAGCACCTGTAACGTGCGCTCCATCTCCGCGGAAAAATCCACATGCCCCGGCGTATCCAGAATTGTCAGACCTATTGTCTGTTCACTATGCGAACTTTCATTCGTCATTTGCAGCCGAAGCCGCGCCTGCTTGGAAAAAATTGTTATTCCACGCGCCCGCTCCTGCGCATCCGTATCCAGAAATGCATCCTGATGATCCACACGCCCCAGCGCACGGATCTGCCCGGTGGCATATAACAGTGCCTCCGACAGTGTGGTCTTTCCGGCATCGACATGCGCCAGCAGACCGATATTTATATTTTTTGCGGGATTTTTTCTACCCATAAAAAAAGCCCCTTTCCATGTATCATAATCCAATAGATTTATGATAGCACAGAAAGGGGGAGATTTCATTCCAAATGCCTACTTTATTTAAACTTTTTCCAACAGATAATATTCACAGTCAACATAAAGGAAATGGAGCATAATATTTCATTTCCTCAATTTCTATAACTACTCCAATATAAGGACGACTCTCCTGTTTATTTTCGGACACTTTCGAATCAAATGTCCGAAAAAAATTATGTATTCATCAGCTATATTATAAAATTTCATATTTCTCCTTTGGTAAAAAAAGGAGGACGATTTCTCGCCCTCCCGTTTTCGGTTCCCTCTTTTTGGTGGGGACTCACCAGCTTTTTTCAGTTCTCTCTTTTTGGTGGAGACTCACCGCTTTTTTTGGTTCCCTCTTTTTGGTGGGGACTCACCAGCTTTTAAGAATTAACTTCTTTCTTTACTTTATTATAAGCAACTCCAGAAATTTTAACAACCCTTTTTTGCAAATTTTTCTTTTCAACTATACCGTCGTATTCACCCCGTTGATCGTGGCGTGCTCATCCTCGCCCATCGGGATCACCAGACATTTCTGCCCGTTGATCACCTGCGACTTGATCTGCGATGCCTTCTCCGGCTTCACGCGCAGTACCACATCATACGTCTTTGTCTCAGCAATATAATTGTCGATCTCTTCCTGCTTTTCAATGAGCTGGGACGTGCGCTCCGCAAGCGCCTCATCCTTTTCATTAAGCTGCACGGTCAGTGTGCCGACCTGATCCTCAAGTGCCATTTTTTCCACGCGCAGTTCGTTCTGCACAAGCGCCTTGGAGTCGATCACATTCTCTGCTGCAGGCGGTTTCTCGCCAAATGCCTCATCCACAGACTTTTCGATCTTTGCAGCCTTTTCCTCGCTGATATCACTGTCTGCAAGAAGCTTTGTGACTACTTCCTTATCGAGCAGGAAAACATTTTCGTCATCGTCGTGTGTCTCGGCATACTCATCAATCATATCACTTAAATTCTGCTGCAGATCCAAAAGCACATCATCCGTGTGCTCATCCTCTGCGCCAAGCACGTTGCGGACGATGGAATGGAATGCCATCTTCTGCTCGGTTGCAGTGCGCTCAATGCCGCAACCCAGTCCGTTTGCCATAAATTCAGAATGTGGCTCCTTGGTATTTTTCGTGTAAAACAATGTCGAATGAATATCCGTACTGCGGTCATTGAATGCCGGGAATAAAAATGCAGTGTCCACAGCTCCTACCACCCAGTCGCGCACGCGCGGCCCGATCCGGTGCTCCTCCTCGAGAAAGCCAAGCCCCGGCTTTGACAGATCGACCGGACAGATCGCACAGATCAGATATTCGTACACTTCCTCGGACTCATCGAGATTGTTATTGTCACTCGTCCGGCTCATCACATCGTATGCATCGTGAAACAGCACGATCAGATAATTTCCGGCATGGTCATAGGTATCGATTACCAGATCATAAAAGGTATCCAGCAGATTTTCATCTTCCAGCTTCGATGCGCGCAGTGCCATCAGAATATGCTGACGACCGCCCACTTCCTCTTCCTCAATCGGAAACTTCAATTCCAGAAGGTTATTTCCGATGGTTCCGGACAATGCCTTATTTGCAATTTCCAGATATTTGTAAAATTCATCTTCTTCCAGATTCAGAAATGTATTTCCAAACTTACAGACTTTATTGTGATTTCCGTCAACGTAACAGCCACACACGCGCGTAAACGTTGCCGCCTCTTTCTTGAATCTTCTCTTTAACTCCAGGACTTCCTTTTTATTCATTTCTTGGATTCCTCTTCCCTGATTTTCTCTTTCAGTTCCTCAAACAATGAAAGAAACTCTTTCTCCACATCAGCCATCGGCTGAAATTCATAGCTCGGTGTGCTCACCATAACCGGCTCCACCGAATACATTTTTTCATCCATAAAATGAAGGAACTCATAATACAGGCAGCTGTCATCAATGTTTGTAATCAGTTCTGCCTCTTCCCCCTCCGGCACATATCCCAGAAATTTAGTGTAGATCATATGCTGCAGCTGTTCTTCGATCTGCAGATACATCGTCATGTTTTTCTTGACCGGGCGGGTAATGTCCGCCAGATAAGCTTCACTTCCATCGTGAAGCAGACAGGCAAGTGCCGTCTGTGGCAGATAGTTTCTCGCAGTTGCCTCATGGCAGCACTGGATGCAGTGCTGACCTACAGAAAAAAACTGCGGGAAATGCCCGTTTGCCCGCGTCATCATCGACAGGGCATGTGCAATATCCTCAATTCGTATTTTATCCTCTTCCGGCTCAAAGGTATTAAAGTCAACCTTTGAAAATGTTGTCAGACAATCCTTTTTCATCTGTACTCCCCCATATTACACGCATACATCAAAGATGTATGGCATACGTGAACCTTTACCAGCTAAGTACTTCATGGCCATTCTCAGTGACAAGAACCATGATCTCCCACTGTGCAGATGGCATTCCATCCTCGGTGTATACTTCCCAGTCGTTCTCTTCGTCAATGAAAATCTCCACACCGCCCATGTTAACCATCGGCTCGATGGTAAAGATCATACCTGGAGCAAGCACCATCTGGGTTCCTCGTTTGGAATTATAACCAACCCACGGCTCCTCATGAAATTCCAGGCCAACACCGTGGCCGCCAATTTCACGTACAACGGTATACCCGTTAGCATAAGCATGATCGTGAACTGCCTGACCCATATCACCCAAAAAACCCCAGGGCTTTACTTCCTTAAGTCCAAGTTCTACACATTCTTTCGTTACCTGAACCAGTTTCTTTTTCTCCGGGCTTACTTCCCCAATGCAGAACATCCGGGAAGAATCGGAAAAATATCCGTTCAGAATGGTAGAACAGTCTACATTGATAATATCCCCCTCTTTTAAGATCACCTTCTCGGAAGGAAATCCGTGACATACCTGCTCATTCACTGAAGTACATACACTGTATGGATATCCTTCGTAGTTGAGCGGTGCCGGAATACCTCCCATGGAAGTGGTCATATCATAGACAATCTTATCAATTTCCGCTGTATTCATTCCTGCGTGAATGTTCTTTTCTATGTAATCAAGTACTGCTACATTGATTTTGGCACTCTCCTTTATCCCTGCAATCTGATCCGGTGTCTTGATCAGGTCATGTGTCGGAACAACGTGACCCTCCTGTGCCAAACGTGCAAGTTTATCATCGAAAGCCGCATGACACGCCTTATATTTCTTGCCGCTTCCGCACCAACATGGATCATTTCTTCCTAATTTTACTGACATTTTTTAATCTTCTTTCTTTTTATTATTGTATGTGACATTTCCAAAACTCACACGATTCCATACTTTAGCATTCACTTTGTATTTTTGCTTTTTCAAAAGCTTCTGATAGGAATCCTCCATATACGCATAATCGTCATAGGTACGGTTATGCAGCTGTGCATACACCTCCTGATATTTCTGGGCGTATGCAATCCTTTGGATCGTCTTTTTTGCATCTTTTCTGGAAATCCCCAGTGCCGTTTCCCCCTGACGTTCCGTCAGATCCTCCCAGAAATCCTCCAGTTTATTGTCCATATGTTTTTGGTCATTGTCATCCAGTGTAAGGCCTTCCTCCATGGCCATCTGATAAAAAAGTTCATCATGAAGTGCCATCTGCATCGCATTTTTGCGTGCAACGGCATTCATAAATCCCCCTTCTACGCGCATACTCCAGTAACGGTTCGGATCATCCGGATCGTATACCAATGCCTCCTGCTGAATCTGATATTCCTCATATCCGACATAAAATGCCATGTCCCTGAGGGTCAGTGTTTCACCATTGATCTGCGCTGCCACTTCATCCAGAGACTCCCGGTACACAAGCGGCCTTGCATTCGTCATGCTATTATTATTTCTCATGAGCATCACAAGCACAACTGCAATCAGAACAATGGATACCAGATGTTTTGGTCTCATCAAAAACTCCTATACCAGTCTGCGTATTGCGGTGATCGTGTGACAGTTCACCGGACGGCTGTTTGTAATGCCGGCTCTTGTTGACTGCGCCTCCACGATATTTCCGTTTCCAATGTAAATTGCCACATGTCCCGGATATACCACGACATCTCCCGCCTGGATATTCTGATAAGACACCGGCTGTCCCACACTCTTAAATGCCTGGGAATACCGTGGGGTACTGATTCCAAAATGTGCATAGACCTGATGTACAAATCCGGAACAGTCAACCCCATTGGTCAGACTGTTTCCTCCCCATACATAAGGATTTCCGACAAACTGCTGCGCAAAAGCCACAATATCTGCGCCGCTCACATCTGTTGTCTGTGAAGGATTACAATCCGGATCTTTCAGATAGGAATCGCTTGCAATTCCACCACTGGCACCGGTACCTCCACCGTCATAGGTGTTGGCATTGGCACGCGCTGCCGCTGCCTCCTGCGCACGGATAATTGCCTCCTGTTTGGAAATTGTCTTTTTATAGTCCTGCGCCTGCTTCTGTGCTTCTGCCAGCTGCTGCGCATAGGCATCTTTTTGTTTTTCAAGCTTCGCCATGAGGGTTTTCAGTTCCCCCTGCTGGGTCTGATACTTGTCCTGCAAAGCAAGCAGACTGTCCATCTCATCTGCCAGCTGCATAGTCCAGTCCTCAACCTTCTTTACCGCATTCTGATAAGAAGTCATAAGTTCCCTGTCAGATTTGTACAGATCGGTCGCATATTCAATACGGTTTAACATATCGGAGAGCCCATTGGACTCCAGAATGGCCGACCAGATGGAATTATCGGTACTGTTCTCATACAGATACTGAATCCTAAGCTTCATGGCATCATACTGCTTCTGCTCTTCTTCCTTTGCTTCTTCCAGCTTTTTGTTTGCCTGCTCCACTTCATTCTGCTTGTCCTTAATATCCGACTTCAGCTGTTCCTGCTTGGAAAGAAGTGTTTTCATCTTGGCTGCGGCAACAGAGATGCTGTCTTTTACATCCGACTGACTGTCTTTGATATTTGCAATGTCGCTATTTTTTTCTCTCAGCTTTTTCTTGTACGCATCACGTTTCTTTTCGGCCTCGGTCTTTGCATACACATTCGGCACCGCACACGCACCTGCGGTAAGTGACCCTGCCAGAACAAACACCAATACTGCCGCACAAATCTTATTCTTCGTTTTTACATGTATTTTCTTATGCATATTATGCCTCCAGACTTATCTTCCATGGGAGCACTCCCATACCTCCCTTTATTGTGGCACAAAATACATATTTTTTCTACTGGTTTTTCTTACTAATTAAGGAAAAATTCATAATTTTTTTCAAAAACAGCCATTATTTCCGCAAATCGGCATTATTCATTAACCAGACCGTACTCAGTTTTCCATCTTCCCCATATTGTGCCTGCAGGCTGGTATAATATCCCTCGTCTTCAAAATACCACTCATAGGACGTATAATTGCTCATGCTCACATAATTTGTCAGTTGATATCCCAATACCTGTCCAAAATCATCCGGCTGACTCTCAAACCCCAGATCCCCTACCAGTTTCAGATCATTTTTTCCCACCGGTGAACCCGGATTTAATGTAAGTCCTCCAACGATTCCCTTTTCCGGCACAATATCCTTATCCGATGTATTAAAAATAAAAATCGTCCCGCGGTAAGTTCCATCCTCCTCATAGTATGCATAACCATTGGATTCTCCCGGCTTAATCTTTTTATCTTCATCGTTACTGATGGTAAATCCGGCTTTTTCAAACTCCGAAAATTTACACGGAATCGAAAACTCGTTTCCGGAAAGGGCGAATGTATGAAATCCATGCACATAAGACACATTCTCCCCATTCAGATTCTTAAATTTTCCATCCGGCGTCTTACTTTTTGAATCTGCCTCAGCATCTTTGTGGGAATTTTCAGAGGTATGGGAACTGTCATCGTCCCGAATCGTCTGAATTGCCTCACGAATCAGACCCACAGCCCCGTTGTCGGACTTTAAATACATTTCCACGATTCCGAAGATTGCAACCACACCCAGAACAATCACAACAGTTGCGATGGCCTTTTTGACTCCCGAATTGTCCTTGACCGGATTTCCCTGCGCATCAACCTCACTTTCTCCCTGCTCCCGTTTCGCCCGGCAGTGTATTTTTTCGCGCTCCGCGCGCTCGTATTCCCGCTGGCTCCAGCTCTTCTTTGGCTGATCATCCAGCCGCTGTCCATCACGCGAATAATACACCCCGTTTAAGTTGTATCCCCCCGATGGTTTCTGCTCCGGTGGTGCATAGTCCTGAAATTTCTTTTTTCTTTCGTTTTCCATAACTTTCTCCTTTTGACGCTTTCTATCATCAATTCTAACATTCACTCACTTTCTTTACAATGAGTAACTTATCGCCCTGCTGCACATCTGCCGATTTGAGTCCGTTTGTCTCCATAATTTCTGCCTCGGTAGTATGAAAATGTCTTGCAATGTCCCATAATTGTTCTTCTTTTTTAACAATATAGCCAACAATTCCCGGCTGCTTCATCAGTTCCACCGCGTCTAGCGGTTCCTTATGGATATCCACAATTTTTTCCATGCACACTTCCTGCTGTACAATTGTCTGCAGGGAAATAACCGCCTTGACCTCAAATCGTTCGTTATCCAGCAGATTCACCGCAAGCTGATCAATCGCCGGCTCGATTTCATAAGAAATATCTTCCGTGTGCCCTTTCATGCCGGGAACATCAACAATCTGTGTAAACGGAATCTGTTCCTGCGTATGTGCAATCAGAAAACTGTCATCCGTCGTTGCATACAAAATATCAACCGTCAGGATTCCTTCTACCTGTAACCCGTTTTCCACCGGTTCCACATGATCCATCTCTGCATGCCCCTCAAAAGAACACAGCTGTAAGATCCGTTCCTGTTCTTCCGCCAGCTTCATCTGTTCAGAGATCCGCAGTTTTGCTTCATTTTTAATCAGCAGTTTTTTTGCACAGACCATTTCTTTCTGTGGCACAAGATTTGTTTCCAGCGAATAGACATCTGCCAGAAGTTCCACATTCCTTTCTTCCCACAGCTTCATTTCCACATCCATGGAAAGATTCAGGCTCAGCGCCCTCATTTCGCCATCATAATCTTCTGCCGGTTCCACCTCATATTCTTTCGTCTGGCAATGTACCCAGCAGATCGGCTGTGTTCCGATCATTCCCCCTTCTATTGATTCGGAAAACGGAACCATCGTTTCATACCACTCCATTTTTCCTTCCGGACTGCTGTACAATACATTCACATACGCTTCTCCCTGAATCTGCATCTGCTCCCCGGTGCAGATCACCTGCCGGTTACGCACTTCAACATAATCATAAAGCAGATGTCCGATATTCGGACTGGACTGTGGCAGTGCAATATCACTGTGCACACGCAAGATATCCTTTTTCGCGGATGTCAGTGCCAAAAGCTGCATCGTCCGGCTTTTCTGCTGAATATCCGGATCATTTTCAACACCACTTACAATTTCTTCTTCCACCGGCACCTCACACACGGCATGAATGCCAAGCAGAGCACGCACGGCAAGCTTTCTGGAATTGATGGCACTGATATTCAGATCCTCCAGATCTCCGCTCAGATTGACGGTATCGCGTTCTTCCACCTCATCCATAAAAATTTTTTCTCCGAAATTTATACTGTCCGTAAAAGATTCCAGCCGGTTATCTTCACTGCGGTATAACACGACAAAACGCAACTGTCCGGTAACCCACACCGTCTGGCTGCTCACCTTGACATCCTCAAAAATAACAGAACCCCTGGTATGTATAATGTTCAACAGATCCGGTTTGTTGTCTTTTACAATACAGTCATCATCCAGCGTAATCTGGGTAAACGCCCTGCTCCTTAGTAAATTCTGTCTGAACAGCTGTCTCTTCAATTCCAAAACAAAAAAATCCCCTCTCTTTGAAGTAAGTATACTAATACTTATTCAAAGAAAGGGAATTTTATTCATTCCTAACAAAGTTTCATTCGAATGTCCTTTGTAATAATATCAGTGTAACTGAATGACAATAACTGTGGAGGATTTTCCTCTCGCTCGTCATCTACAAGTATTGTAAAAACGCTTGGATATGCGCCCTGGATAACGCCTTCCTGAATATCTACCTTGTTACGTCCACGGTCTAACTGAATTTTCACTCTGTTACCGCGCTGCCGATGAACGGATGCCCGAACCTTGCTAATCTGTGCCTGTTCCATTGTTGCCTCCTCCATTTGAGTTGAATATTCTAGAAAATACTATATCTAGTAGCTTTAGTATAGCAGAGTGTTAAACTTTTTACAATAGTTCTTAAGTACCCCTTGTTTTCTATTGGAATAAAACTTCTTCTTCCCGCAATTCCAGTTTCAAAACAATATACGGATAAGTTGGCGTTTTGGTTACTTCCTCTCCCGCCTCTGGACCCTGCAGTCTCGTCTTTACGCAGATGGAAGTATCGCTCAGATAACAGTCTTCCACTGAAATACTGTATCCGCCAGTTTCCTGGATTCCATATCCCCTGGCAACGTATAAATATTCATTGTCACTGTATGTAAACCGAAACGCTCCCTCCTTTTTCTCCTCGATCTGTTGTCTTAAGGCTTCCGGCAGTTCTTCCTCCTTTGCCACCGTAAACTCCAGATCTTTTACCTTCTCCTCACATTCTTTGCGCACACATCCGCTCAGCAGCATAAGCACCCCCAATAGTACGATCGTCAGGCAATACGTTCTTTTTTTATCTTTCATGGTTGACCACTCTATTTTCGTTCTTATGCTATCCTATGCGTCTGTGGTGTGATCTATTCTTTTGTATTTTTTTGTTCCAGCAACATCTGGTGAATCACATTCTGGCAATAAGCACCGATATGTTTCTGATCTTCTTTGGAAAGTTCCGAAAGAAGGATCGGTTTCCCATACGTCAATTTCACTTCTGTACGATGCAGCCACGGAATATGATTTTCAAAAACATCTGCGGTACCGGTAAGTGCCATCGGAATAATCGGACATCCCGTTTTCTGGGCAATCTTAAACGAACCATCTTTAAACGGCAAAAGCGTCGTGGAATCTTCCCGGTCACGATTTCTGGTGCCTTCCGGGAAAATGCAGATAGAAATTCCAGATTTCACCTGATCAATCGCGGTCAGGATGGTCTTTAATCCCTGCTTCAAATCTTTGCGGTCAAGAAACAGACAGTAAAGACGACGCATCCACATTCCAAGCAGCGGAACTTTATTGATGCCATCCTTGGAAATATATCCGGTCAGATTCGGGCACTGTGCATACGTAATGACAATGTCAAAAATACTCCTGTGATTTCCAATATAAAGTACCGCCTGATCCGTTGGTACATGTTCTTTTCCCTCGATCGTCAGATGCACACCTGACAGAAAGGATACACAGCGCAATCCCCACTGTACCATCCGAAGCTGGCTGATATCAGCTGCATGTTTATCAAATTTGGCGATAATCCATTCAATTCCGAGAACCGGAAATCCAAGAACTAAAAACAAAAAAACATAAATAACTACAATAATTGTCCGCATTTTTTCCTCCATAAAAAAGCCTGAAGAGTTTCATCTTCAGGCTTTTTCACTTTTTATTTAAACCTGGAACGTTGACAGCGCATCCAGCAGACTCTGTGCCTTGGTCGTAAGACTCTGGGATGCTTCATCCAGATTCTTGATTGCATCCAGCTGCGTACCTGCTGCCGAATGTACCGATGAAGAACATTCTGCCGTCTGGGTGGACGCATCGGAAATACTCTCGATTGCACTGAGTGTCTCGTTTCGTGCACCATTCATTTCCTGCACATTATTCGAAATCGTCTGCAGTGCCTGAATCAGCTGCGCTACAAGCTGGTCAATCTGTTTAAAGGAATTTGTGGTATCCTCTACAACGGAAGACTGGGAAGAAACTGCATCTTCCGCCTGTCTTGCGATATTTACCACTTCTCCCGTCTTGGAAACGATTTCATCTACAATGGAAGAAATCTGGGAAGAAGAAGCAAGACACTGATCGGCAAGCTTTCGGATTTCTTCTGCGACCACAGAAAATCCTCTGCCGGCATCTCCCGCACGCGCTGCCTCAATGGACGCATTCAGGGAAAGTAAATTCGTCTGTTCCGCAATATCATTGATCGCAGAAACAATGTTGCTGATGGATTTTGATTTTTCTTCCAGTTCCTGTATTGACTGAATGACATTTCTTGTAATGTTTGCAGTGGTCTCGGATGTCTGCGTAAGTGTCTGTACAGAAGATATACCGGTGGTAATGGTTTCTCCGGTTGCAGAAGTAAGTTTTCCCAATTCATCTGCATTGGAGCTTACATTATTAATCTTTCCCGATAAGGAATCCATCTGACTCATACAGTTATCGGAACCGGTATCCAGTTTGTTCACACCACTCTCAATCTCTTCAACTGCACTCTGAATATTCTTAGAGGTTTCAAGGAATGTTCCGGATGCCTCTGCCACATGAATTGCCGCTTCTCCAACCTGCTGACTCACATCATTGACATCCAGAATCAGCGATTTCATATGCTCTACGGTATCATTGACACCATCACACAGTAAACCAAACTCATCTTTGTGCTTTGCGGAAAGATGAACCGTAAGGTTTCCATTGGAAACTTTGCGCAACTGACGCAGAATATATTTGATGGTTCCTGTCATCTGACTCGAAAGGAATAATCCAAGTGCAAGTGCGATGATCATACAGACAATCACAAGTACGGTTGTCAGCTGTTTGATTCCGGATGACTGCTCAAGCAGACGGTCAGAAGGAATCAGTGCCGTAACCATAAGATCTCCGGCTGAAAGTTTACTGTATACAAACATGTATGACTTTCCATTAAATGTAATCATCTGGTTTCCGGAATCTTTTTTCCCGTTCAATGCTTTCTTATAAAAACTTGTACCGTAAATCAGTGCTTTTTCCGTCTTGACGGATTCATCGGAATAAAACTCTTTTCCATCCGTATCCGTAATTAATGCTACATAGCCTCCCTTTCCAGGGTCCAGTGACTGCATGGCGGAACGGATAAAGGAATCACTGATGTTTATGATCATCATGGCCGGCTGATTGTTCATTTTTTTGGCAATTCGCAGACAGTAGGAATCAATTCCCAGATCCAGTACTTTATCCGAACTTTCATCTGCCCCGAAGAAAAACCAGTTTGTTGCACTTTCGCTGACCAGTTTTCCCTGATCGCATCCGACATAGTCCGTATAAACATTTCGGTCACGAACAATTCCCTGACAGTCAATCGTACGCTTGTTGTCCGCGATAATATAGGCTCCCTGAATCTTGCTGTCAAGTGCCATCTTATTGCGCAGTCTGCTCTGATAGTCTTTGCGCACGGAGCTCTCATCATACACCTCCATCAGTCCTGCAAAATACTTACGCAGATCCGACTCGGTCAGATAGGTCTTAAATTCATCCTTCTCACTCGTGATAACCAGATTGATATACTGCTGCATCGTATCAGCAGTCTGCTGTACAGATTCTTTGTATGTATCCACAATGGCATTGGAAGCGTTATTGTAAGAGGTAATACCAAGAACCAGCACACCAATAACCGGAATCAGGAAAGCGACCACCAGCCGCATCGCAATACTGCGATAGAACGGAATTTCCGCTTTTTCTCTTTTCTGTTCACCGGCCACCTTTTTTATTTTAGGAATTTTTGTCTTTTTTTCCTGCCGGGAAGCATTGTCACGTTTCGGTATTTTCTTTGTTTTTTCTTTTTTGACCTTTTCTTTCTTTAGTTTATTTGTTTTCTGCTCATCGTTTTTTCTCATATTGCATACGCCTCCGTAAATTCAGACGATTCCTCCCCGCCTATAATATAGATAATATACTACAATCTGACAAAAAACTCAACTTGAAACTACTATAATTTGTTATACTTTACTATTTTAACACAGCAATACTGCATGCCGGCATCTCCAGTTTCCCATCTTTCAGCTGTACCGTCTCTTCTTTCAGTGTCAGGCTTCCCTCCAGGTTCATATTTTCAAGTGTTGTTTTCTTCAGGTCAACCGTATCGTTTCCTTCCCCAAGATTATACACAATTCCAATGGTACTGTCCTGATACGTTTTCGTGATTGCCGCCTGTGAATCTTTACACAGACTTTCTACTTTTTCTATGGTTCCCCTTGCAATTTCCGGATTCTGATTCCGCAGACGAAGCGCATTTTTATAGTAACTTAAGATAGAATCCTTATCCTTTTCCTGTTCATCTTCTGCCGGAAACGGAGATTCAATGCCGGCATCCATATCTGCCGGTCCCTTTGTCATTCCTGTGGTGTCAGTTTTTGACCACACCATCGGAATACGCTTATTTTCATCCTTTGTTCCGGAACTGTTCATGCCAATTTCTTCCCCATAATAAACAAACGGACTGCCATTCATTGTCATCAGAAGACCTGCTGCTGTCTTAATCTTATCCGGATCATTCACCAGCGTATTGGCAATCCTTGCCATATCGTGATTGGACAAAAACGGTGCATCAATATAATCCGGATTTTTGGGGGAGAAATCATTCTGATATTTCAGCATGGAATTCACAAGGCTTACCGGATCGCCCTTTCTTACCGCATTGACCAGTGCCCCTTTTGCCGTTCCCGCATCAAAATTGAACATGCTTGGTGTTCCACTCGCATAATAATCCGCAATGACATTCTCACTCGCCCACACTTCGGATACCATATAAAACTGTGGATTTTTTTCTTTACAGTATGTGTACAGTTTATTTAAAATATCACAATTCGCATTGGTTGCATTTTCTTCATAATGCATGGCCGCATCCATCCGGAAACCATCCACACCAAGATCTATCCAGTAATCCGCAACTTCTTCAAATTCCTTCTGTACTGCCGGGCTTTTCAGGTTCAGATCCGGCATTTCCGACCAGAAGGATCCCTCATACCACCAGCAGCTGCTTCCCGGCACTGCATAGTAGGTTGTTCCCTCCTGCTTGTCAGAAAAATGATAGTAATCCACATACGGACACACCGTATCGTCCGGTTTTTCTCCTGCCTTCAGACCTGCAAGATACTCACATGCCTGTGTAAACCATGGATGCTGGGAAGAACTGTGGTTCATTGCCACATCAATGATCAGCCGGATACCTTTTTCATGACACGCACTTGCCAACTCTTTAAAATCATCCGCCGAACCATATGCCTCGTCCACCGCTTCGTAATCCGTTGTATCATATTTATGATAGGTTGGGGAAGGCATGATCGGCATGAGCCAGATTCCGTTGCATCCCAGATCTGAGATGTAATTCAGCTTTTCTTCCACACCCTTTAAATCCCCCATGCCGTCCCCATCACTGTCATAAAAGGAGCCGACAAAAATTTCATAGTAATTACGGTAATTATCATCAATAATATTTAATTTTGCTTCCTGTGTCCCGTTCCCCGAAATACAGCCTGCAAGCACCCCGGCAAAAAGCACCAGCACAACAACTGCCGACAAAATTCTTTTTTTCATAACCTTTCCTTTCTTCATCGGATGAAAAAACCGGCGGTCAAACGACCACCGGCTTTCTATCTTTCATCATTAACCCTTTACAGCGCCTGTCAGACCATCTACATAGAATTTCTGCATAAATACGAAGAGAATAGAGATCGGAATAGACACAATAACTGCGGCTGCAGCCCATCTTGTAAACCATCCGTTTACAAACTCTTTCTCCAGCATATTGTACAGGAGAAGTGATACCGTCCAATACTTATCCTTTGGTCCAACAATGACACGTACAAATACGAAGTCAAGCCATGGCGCAAGGAATGCGGTAAGGATCGTATATACAACGATTGGTTTACTGAGCGGAAGAATGATCTTGTAAAATACCTGGAACTGATTACATCCATCCAGAATCGCTGCCTCTGACAGAGACTTTGGTACCGTATCAAAGAATCCCTTTGCGATATAAAATCCAACACCAGATCCTGCAGAATAAATCAGAATCAGAGCGATACGAAGCCCACTTCCCTCAGTCAGTCCAACTGCTTTTAAAATAAAGTATACTGCAACCATGGACATGAATGCCGGGAACAATCCAAGGATCATTGCCAGATTCATAAATGCTTTACGCATTCTAAAGCGCAGTCTTGACATACAGTAAGATACACTCAGTACGAATGTCGTTGAAATCAAGCATGAAAAAATGGAAATGATCAGCGTATTCATAAAAGCTCTCGGGAAGTTCAACAATGTTGTCTCCGTAAAGAGTCTCTTATAGTTATTAAATGTCAGTTCTTTTGGGAAGAAGTATGCAGTATATGCACCACTTTCCCCTCGCAAACTTGTCATGATAATCCAGAAAATCGGGAATAACCAGATCACTACCAGGATGGCAAGGATTATATGTACCAATGAATTTTTTGCAATTTTCTTTGCCCGGCCTGCGGTCATAGGGCGTTTGCTTACTTTTGCACTGCTCATTACATGAATCCCTCCTCATCTTTGTATGCTTTCGTATTTCTATAGGTGACTAATGCCACAATAGAAAGAACTACGAATGTTAAGATACCAATCACGGCACCGATGTTGTAATACTGATAATCAACGGTTAACTTGTACAGCCATGTTACCAGCAAGTCTGTCTTACCTGCGGTCTCTCCGACTGGTGTAGGCTTTCCTGCAGATAACAGATAGATAACGTTAAAGTTATTGATGTTACCTGTGAACTGTGTAATGATATAAGGTCCCATAATAAACATAATATATGGCAATGTAATTTTGCGGAAAATCTGTGCGGCATTGGCACCATCAATCTTGGCTGCCTCATACAACTCTGCCGGTACATTCTGCAATACACCGGTAACCTGAAGCATGGTGTACGGAATACCAACCCAGCAGTTAATTAAAATAACCGATACACGCGCCCACATCGTATTGGTCCAGAACGGAAGCGGATTCTGGATAAGCCCCCACTCCATCAGCAGGTTGTTGATCGCCCCATGTTCCTGAAGCATCTGTCTCATAACCAGTAAAGATACAAACTGTGGTACTGCAATGGAAATAACAAAACAGGTACGCCAGAATGCTTTACACTTTGTCTCTTTGCGGTTGATGACAATCGCAAGGATCAGTCCCAGGAAGTTACATAAGAATGTTGCACATACTGCCCAGACAATGGTCCATCCTAAAACTCTCCAGAATGTCTTGCCTATCTTTCCGCCAAGTCCAAGTACCGTCTTAAAGTTCGCCAATCCAACCCAGTCAAATAAGGTCAGATGCTTGTTGATCGTAGAATAATTGGTAAATGCCATTGGAATCATGAATAACAATGGTAAAACTGTAAAAATAAGAATTCCCATCAATGGGAGAAACATTAATGTCTTGTATAAATTTTTATCAAATAAACTTTTGACATCCTTGCCAAAAGAATTGATTTCTTTCCCCTCTTTTGCGAGGCACTCTGCCATATATGCGCTTCTTAAATTTTCAGCCCACATATAAATAAATAAAAGAGTGATCGCAATCGTAGCAACACCGTATAACAACAATAATACGGAATTGTCACCCTGTACATACTCATATATCTGTTTCTGTTCATTAAATACCTCTTCCTGTTTTCTCCATCCTAATGAAGGAAGCATGGAAAGATAATATGCACCTGCATTGACCATAAACATAATATAGCCAATCTCAATTGCCAAAAAAATTAAACCTTTGATAATCTGCTTGTGGGCGATGTTTCCCAATCCCATTATAAGCGCTGATAACTTAACTGCAACCCCGCCCTTCGTAAGCGCATTGGATACAGTGTACGGTGTAGCGAAGTCCGACTTCTTTTTGTTTGCACCTATCATACTTATCCTCCCGGCACATGTTACTCTATGCCATATTTATAGACTCATGTATTCCAAGATTCCGGGGAATCCCCAGAACCTTGGAATTGTTTCTTTTGTCTTTTCCTTTTGGGAAAAGATTACTCTGTGAGTGAGCTGTTTAACTGCTCGTTTAATGCTTCTGTCTTTTCCTTAGCATTGTCTGCTGTGATCTGTCCTTCAGCACCGTGTACGAATGCATCACCGAATGGTGTAGCTGCATCCCAATAAGCCTGCATTGGGATGATTGGCTGAGCGATAGAGCAATTTGCTGCTACGTTTGCCAAAGCTGATGCAACTGCATCCTTGGCAACTTCTTCGTTAGAAGCAAGGTTTGTATTAACAGGAGCCTGCTTTCTTAACTCAAAATGCTTTAACTGTGCGTCTTCGCTTCCTAAGTATGCAGCAAGCTTAACAGCAACTTCCTGATTCTTGCAGTTCGGGTTAACACCAATAGCCTTAGAACCAAGGAATGCCTTCAGCTGGCAGTCTTTTCCGTCAACGTTGATTGTAGGAAGGGCTGCAACACCAACGTTCTCCTCACCAAGGTTCTTAACTACTGCATCATAGTTCCAGTTACCATTGAAGTAAGCATTTACAGATCCATCCTTTAATCCGGCAAGACCAAGGGATCCATCGTTATTGTCCATTACGAAATTCTTGTTGTTGAATAAGTCAACAATGTACTTTGTTACTGCTACAGCGTTGTCTCCGCCGAAGTCATATCCCTTAGATGCATCTGTACCGTCTCCGAAGATTGTACATCCGTTTGCTGCATAGAAGGAAGCAAGATACCAGCCGTTGTCAAATGGGAAAGAAACTTTTCCTTTTTCAAGCATTGTATCAAGGCTCTTTACATCATCTTCTGAGAAGACTCTCTTATCATAATACATAAACCATGTATTTGATGTATAAGGAACACCATAAATATCTCCGTTGTATGTAACAGTTGCTGCCATAGCTTCTGAGTTAGAGCTCTTAACATATTCTGCTGCATCTCCACCAAGCTTTGTTAATGCTCCGGCATCAACCAGATCAGCAATCTGGTCATTTGCGTACATGAATACATCCGCTGCACTTGCAGGATCCTGTAATACGGTGTCTTTTGCATCAGACTCTGAACATGTTACATAATCAAATGTAATGTTCCACTCCGGATGTTCCTCGTTAAATGCCTCACACTCTGTCTTTAACCATGCCCCCTGTGCATCATCCTGATCCTCGGAAGGTCCCATAACAGTAAGTTTTACATCAACTGGTTCTGCTGACTCGGAAGTGCTTCCATTGTTTGCTGCCTGTGTTCCATCATTAGATGCTCCGTTGTCCTTGCTGCCGCATCCAGCGAACATTGTAGCTGTCATTGCTGCAACAAGCATTGCTGCTAATACTTTCTTTTTCATCGTTTTCCTCTCCTTTTTTCAAAAATGATAGTTCAAAAGTATCTATATAAAGCGCCTCTGCGCTCTATATCGTAATTTCTGCGTCATCTGCGGTATACCGCCGCAAGATTCCGTATCCACGCCCGGCGGCTTTCCGCGAGCTGTTCTTTGTTCAATCTCCACCGCCAGTTATACCCCACGGTAGACGGTGCATTCATTCTTGCCTCGTTCCCGAGTTTCAGCAAATCCTGCATCTGTATGATCGCGATATCTGCAATACTTGCGTATGCACACCGGATCAGTGCATCCGGGATTTCTTCCTGACTGCTGATGTTGAGATATTCATACAGATAAGCCAGTTCATATTCTGTCTTGTCCCTGAAATATCCTACAATCGTATCATTGTCATGCGTTCCCGCGTATACCACTGTGTGGCTTCCCGGATAATTATGTGGCAGATGTTCATTGGACGGATCTCCGTCAAATGCAAACATCAGAACTTTTGTGTCCAGCCACCCTGTCTTTGCAAGGAGTTTTTTCACTCCCGGTATCAATGCCTTGCCGCCGTAATCATCGGCGATCACTGTTGTTCCATTCAAAACGGAATTCAAAGCGTCAGTCAGTTTGCGCCCCGGTCCCTTCATCCACCGTCCGCCTGAAGCATCCGTGGCATCTTTCGGAACCATATAATTTTTGACGAACCCGATGAAATGATCCATCCGGATTACATCAAAGAGCTTTGTACTGATCTGCATTCTTCGTTTCCACCAGGAAAACCCATCCTCCTGCATGAGAGGCCAGTTATACAGTGGATTTCCCCATACCTGACCTGTTTCGGAAAACTTATCCGGAATTGCAGCTGCCACATAAGCAGCTTCGCCATTCTCATCCAGTAAAAACTGTTCCGGATGCATCCAGGTATCCACGCTGTCCTTTCCCACATAAAATGGTACATCTCCGATCAGCTGGACTCCTTTGCTGTTGGCATATTCCCTAAGTTTTCCCCACTGCTGGAAGAACTTGTATTGGCAAAACACCCAAAACATGATGTTATTATACATCTCTTTTCGGCACTTTGCAAGCGCAACCGGTTGTTTTTTTTGAATATTTTCCGGCCAGCTCTGCCAGTTCTGGTTTCCATTGGATACTTTCAGTGCCATATACAGTCCATAATCTTCGACCCAGTCCCTGTTTTCTTCTACAAACTGCTGAAATTCCGGTTCGTGTTCGTCAAACCGACCAAATGCTTTCTGCAGAACCAGCGTCCTGTTTTCAAAGAGTGCTGCATAATCAATGGCAGATTTCTGTGTTCCCCAGTAATGGCTCCGGATTTCCTCCGGCGTCAGAAGCTTTTCTCTGGCAAGCTGATCCAGATCAATCAGATAAGGATTTCCGGCAAATGCCGACAAGCTCTGATATGGGCTATCCCCAAAACTTGTAGGTCCGACAGGAAGCACCTGCCAGTACTTTTGTTTCAGATCCACCAGCAGATCCACAAAATGGAATGCTGCATCACCCAGAGTGCCAATACCATACTCTGACGGTAGGCTTGATACTGCAAGAAGGATTCCGGAACCTCTTGCTACTTCCTGTCCTTCCAAGATTCTTCACCCCGTCTTTTAAATCACGAATTCTCCTTCGGATTATTGGAAAAACCATCTAAAAATCTTTTCGGATTGTTTCGTGTTTTTTCGTATCTGTCTTAATTTTAGTTTCTCTACGTCATTTTGTCAATGATTTTGCGTTTTCGGACACCATTTTCCCCACTTTTCACGTATTTTATATCGTGTTTTTGTATATATTCACAACATTATTGCTCTGTTTTTTCGAAACTTTTTTTGAGAAAGAATTGCACAGTTTCCCAAACTGATTTATAATCATTTAAACATAAGAAATCACAGGAGAAAATATATGGCTACAATCAAAGATATTGCCAATCGTCTTGGAGTTTCTGTAAGCACAGTCTCCAAAGGTTTAAACGGCGCAAGTGACATAAGTGATGAGCTGCGGCAGATGGTTCTCGATACCGCTGTGGAGATGGGATACAGCACCAAGCGTTCCAAGAAAGTGGAAAACCGCAAGCTTTGCATTTTCATAGAAAACATGAATTACGAAACAATTGATGAATTCGGATATGACATAGTTCTCGGCTTCAAACAGAATGCGTTCCGCCGCAAATGGGATGTTGATATTCTTCCCATCACCCCGGCATTTCAGGAAGAGGAAAAATACGATACCTTTCTGTTGAAAAACGGCTATTGCGGAGCCTTTCTGATGGGTCTTGCATTGCATGATTCCTGGATCAAGCAGCTGGAAAACACTACCATGCCAACTGTGCTTTTTGACAATTTCATCTCTGGAAATCCAAATGTCTGCTATCTTGGAACCGACAGCTACGAAGGCATCACCATGGCAGTAAATCATCTGGTTAATCTCGGGCATAAAAACATTGCGTTCTTAAACGGTTCCTTATACTCACTGGTTTCTGACCAGCGGCAGGAGGCCTTTGAAAGTGCTATGGCTGCTGCCTCACTTCCTGTACAGAAGGATCTGACAGCTTACGGCTACTATGTATCCGACAGTGCCAAATATCATGTTCCCGGATTTCTTGCCGCCGGTGCCACTGCCGTGGTCTGCGGCAATGACCTGATTGCCAAAGGGGTCATTGACGAATGTACGAAGCGCGGATTCCGCGTGCCGGAAGACGTCAGTGTTGTTGGTTTTGACGACATATCCATTGCCGCCACTTTTGACCCGCCGCTTACCACAATCCGCCAGGAACGCAACGAACTTGGCCGTTGCGCTTATGATATTTTAAATTCCCTGATCCATCACATCCCGATCAGCAAAACGCTGCTGCGTCCTAAACTGATCGAGCGTGAATCTACTGCGCGCTGTTCGCACCGCGACTGACAATATTTTATTATTTTATCCGCATAATCGCTTATACTTTATGCACATTCTTTTTAAGATTTTCCAACAATACCTTATTTCATTTTTTAATAATCTGCATAAAAAAAGACCGACTCAATGTCGGTCTTAAAAGAATGGGCAGAGGTGGATTCGAACCACCGAAGCAATTTGCAGCAGATTTACAGTCTGTCCCCTT
>OLRG01000610.1_pt1 | contig 33551 bp, 33 predicted proteins | sample 1672331 | NCBI WGS metagenome assembly OLRG01 (sample SAMEA3136672, study PRJEB25190) | human gut metagenome
CCGGGCCATAAAGGGATTGGCAGCGGGCTTTTTTCCGATATTGCGCAAATTGACTTTACTGAGCTTGCTCCCACGGGCAACCTCTATACAGGTGAAGGGCTTATTTCAGAGGCAGAGCATCTTTGTGCTGCTTACGCAGGTGCGAAGGAAGCCCTCTTTTATACCTGCGGGTCTACACAGGGAATCCATACCATGCTTTTGGAGGCAGTGGGTGCAGGCGGGCATTTGATTCTGGAACGTGGTTGTCATAAAAGCGTTTGTTATGCTATGGCCCTGCTAGACATTACGCCCCATTACGTATATGCCCCTTCTCTTCCGGATTCATCCCTTTCAGGACCCATTACTCCTGAGATTATTTCTAATGCAATTGAAATGTTTCCAACCGCTTCTGCTGTATTTCTCACCAGTCCAACGTATTATGGCATAATTACCGACCTCACGCAGATTTCTGCAATATGCCACCGGCATGGTCTTTCTCTTCTGGTAGATCAGGCCCATGGTGCGCATTTCCCCGCACTGGGTCTTCCGTCAGCACCACAGCAGGGCGCAGATCTAAGTGTTGTTTCTACTCATAAAACATGGCCTGCCTTGGGCTCTTCCTCGATTCTCTATATTGGCTCTGATCGTTTTGACAAGCTTCATGTGAAGCAGAGTTCTACCATATTTGGTACGACCAGTCCCAGCTATCCGATCATGGCCTCTATTGACTATGCCAGAGAGCAGCTGGAACAGCGCGATGGCATATTGTATCGAACATCCGCAAATCTGGTTCATGCTCTTCGGGATCGTATCAATTGTGAGACTCCCTTTCATGCGCTTGTTCCAACAGACGGCGCAATGCTGGACCCCTGCCGCTTAACCATTGACGTGGGCTGTGCCGGTTTATCCGGCTATGAGGCAGACACACTGCTTCAAAATGAAAATATCTATGTGGAAATGGCGGATGAACGGTATCTGGTCTTGATCCTTACCTGCCGGGATCAGGAGGCTCAATTTAACCGCCTATGGAATGGCATTACCACGTTGTCTTCCCACTGCTGCGCTCTGAACGAACATCGTCCTTTGCCACTGCCGCCGGCACCGGTGCAGAAGCTTACCATCCGGCAAGCGCTGTTTGGAAGACAAAACTATATTCCGCTAAAGGATGCTGCCGGACAGATTTCCGGATGCATTCTTGCGCCATATCCTCCAGGTATCCCCATTTTGGCTCCAGGAGAGGAAATTACTGAAAAACATATAGCCTATTTGCAAAAAAAGAGTTATAATATAGAGGAACGCATTGCGGTAGTTTCTGCCGCTGATAATTCATAAGGAGGTCATCGTCTATGAAGCTGCTTTTCGCCATTGTTGACCGCGAAGACGCCAATACCGTTGTCCGTAATCTTAGCCACCGTGGATTTTCTTCCACGAAGCTGGCCACCACCGGTGGTTTTCTGCTTTCCAATAACATTACCCTGATGGTCGGTGTGGAAGATAAGATGGTTCAGACTGTCATTGACATCATCAAAGAATATTCCCACAGCCGCAAGCAGGTGATCCCCAACAATGATCTCTCCTTCGATTTTGACACCAGCATGCCGCTGGAGGTTTCCGTTGGCGGTGCAACGATTTTTGTGCTGGATGTAGATCGGTTTGAGAAGGTCTGATGCGTTTTCCCGGCTTTTATGGAAATGAGAGTCTGAAAACACGATTAAGCCGAACAGAAGCAAACGGTGAATTTTCTCACTGCTATATTCTCGAAGGTCCCGCAGGTTCCGGGAAAAAGACCTTGGCTCGCTGCATGGCTGCTGCCATGGAATGTACCGGGATCGGGCCGCGCCCCTGTGGTGTCTGTCCCTCCTGCCATAAGATCTTTGGCGGAGGACATCCGGACGTCATTACAGTAGACTCTGATAAAGCGACCGTGCCGATTTCCGTCATCCGCGACATGCAGTCTGACGCTTATATTCGTCCCAATGAGGGAATTAAGAAAATTTATTTGATTCCTCGTGGTCAGGATATGCAGGCCCCAGCGCAGAATGCGCTACTAAAGCTGCTGGAAGAGCCACCGGAATACTGCGCATTTCTGATTATGACAGATAATGCTGAGAAAATTCTTACCACCGTGCGCTCCAGAAGCGTCACTCTTGCATTATTTCCCCTGAGTGATCAGGAGCTGCATACCAGACTCACAGAGCTGTATCCAAATGCGGATGCGGATGCACTTGCTTCCGCCATGCAAAAAAGCGGCGGTTATCTGGGCTCTGCCATTTCTTTTCTAAAAGAAGGAGCAACGAAAACCGATGCGCTGTGTGATACCATTGTCACCGCCTTTGCCGGCGGCGATGAATTAGAGCTTTTAACTGCAATGAGTCCGCTGGAAAAGCTGAAGCGGCCTGATTTTTTGGAGCTTCTTCAGCAGCTTCATCTTGTTTTTACCCGGGCGCTGGGAAAGAAATCCGGCGGAAAACATGCTGCCACCAAAAGCTCGGTGCTTTTGGCTTCAAAATGCTCTCGTCAGCAGCTTTTTCGTGCAGATACTGCCATTATCCATGCAATTGGGCTTTTAATGGCCAACGGCAGTGCCGGCCACTGTGTGGGCTACCTGCTCTCGGCCATGCGGTCATGAGACTGCGGCGGAATGGTTCCGCCTTATTTTAACAGAACGGAGTTACCAAATGAACAACCTTCCGGATTCCACCACAGACGAGGTAAAGACTCCTGTGGTGACATTCAGCAATATTCCTCTGGACGATGAGCCTCCCGTGGTGGGGCTTGACGCTATTCCTGAGCCCCAGGACATTACCGTTGTGGGCGTTCAGTTCAAGAAAGGTGGGAAGGTGTATTATTTTGATCCCGGCAAGCTGGAAATTGCCTCCGGCGACGAGGTCATTATCGATACAGCCAAAGGTGCAGAATATGGATTCTGTGCGGAAGGCAATCATCCTGTTCCCGCTGACAAGGTCATTCAGCCCCTTCGTCCGGTCATCCGGGTTGCATCGGAGAATGACCGTAAAACTCGTCAGGAGTATAAAAATAAAGAAGCACATGCCTTTGAGGTCTGCCAGACAAAAATAGCGGACCATAAGCTGGATATGAAGCTGGTTTCTGCCGAATACAGCTTTGACGGCAGTAAGATTCTCTTTTATTTCACAGCAGATGGTCGGGTAGATTTCCGTGACCTCGTCAAAGACCTTGCTGGTGTGTTTCGTACCCGCATTGAGCTGCGCCAAATTGGTGTAAGAGACGAGGCAAAAATGATGGGTGGACTTGGCATCTGTGGCCGTCCCTTCTGCTGCAAGCAGTTTTTGGATGACTTTCAGCCTGTTTCCATCAAAATGGCAAAGACTCAGAGTCTTTCTTTGAATCCAACCAAAATTTCCGGTACCTGTGGGCGGCTTATGTGCTGCCTGAAATATGAGCAGGATGCCTATGAATCCCTGATTAAAACCAGTCCCAAGCAGGATTCCATTGTCAATACCTGTGACGGAAAGGGTACTGTCACCGATGTTAGTCTGTTGAAGCAGACTGTAAAGGTTCGTTTGGACAGTGATCCCTCCAGTGTAAAATGCTATCACAACTGTGACATCTGCATTCTGCGCAATGGAAAGGCCAAAAAGAATGATCCGCCCATTCCCGATGATATTCCGCCCCTGCCAAAGCCTGTTGAAAAACAGCCGGAGCCGGAGGCCATTACCATGTTTGATGAGTCCATTCTCTCCAACTATGTAGCGGATGAGCCTCGGGAAAAGCCGGAGCGGAAACGAGCTGAGCGCCCAGAGCGTACCTCAGAGCGTCCAAAAAAGAATTATAACCGCCCGCCCCGTCAGGATCGCAAGCCCCGGAATCAGAATAACAACCCCCGTCCTCAAAAGTCGGCAAACGGTGCAGCTCAGGAAGGCCAAAAGCCACAGCAGCAGTCCGGTAAGCCAAAATCCAATAATGGTGGCCGTCGGCACTACTATCGCGGTGGGAAGAAGCCCTCCGGCGGCAGCCAAAATCAGGGTTCCTGAATATGAATTAAAATACGCTGTCTTACGTATCTGTAAGGCAGCGTATTTTTCGAATTACGAGCCAGAAGAACAGTAGTGTCGGAGTCCCAGTTTCCATGTTCCGTAGCATGGAATTATAAAAATCAAAGAAATCAGAGGCAGTATTCCATACCATCCCGGTCCCCTGTCCATCAGATACTGCAGCGGCCAATACTGAACCAATGCGATTGGCATAATGACCGTGGTCACAAAAAGTACCGTCTTTCCATAGACATCAAATGGATAGCGGCTATACTCCCGCACCGCATCGGTAAAGATATTCATGATTTCCAGTCCCTCCAGTGTAAAAAAGCACATGGCAGCATAAATAAGAAACACCCCGAAGAACAGTAGACTGCCGCACAGTACCATGGATATCAGCACCATCACCTTCAATACGGTCCACTGAATGACCACAGCATTTATGCCGCAGAAAATCACCGCCGCACCAAAAATGAGATTTGTCACCGAAGCCAGCCGCAGATCCTGACATATCACCTGAAAGATCAATGATTTAGGCCGAACCAGCAGCCGGTCAAACTGCGCTTGTCGAATGATCTTGCCAAAGGCATCAAAGCCTCTGGCAAAACATTCCGCCAGATTACTGGCAGTCATGACAACTCCAAAGCCCAAAAGGATCTCACCTACGGAGTGTCCTCCTACCGAATGAAACCTGCTCATCAGGATTTCAATGCCGAGAATACTGGAAAAGGAAAATAATAATTTTCCAAGACAGGACAAGAAAAATGCCGCAGGATAGGCCATCTCGCTTTTTACGTGAATAGAAAAGAATTTCAGATACAGCTTCATATTATGCTAACCCCCTGCAATACACAGCCGCCGCATTCCTCGATGCATCAGACTGTAGCCCATTGCCGTTATCACAATGCACCAGAACAGCTGCAAGGCTATGGAACAAATCATATGTGTACCGGCGATGTCACCCCCGAAAATCCGTAGCGGTACATTTTGCAGAGAGCCAAATGGGCTCAGTTCCGCAAACTTTCTGAGTTTTTCCGGAAAAAACGGAAGCGGCAGCAGATCTCCGGACAAAAACTCACAAACAGCCGGAACTAGAGCGATGATTCCCTTTGGATCCACCACATAGAAGGTCAGTGCGTAGCAAAGCATTCCAAAGGCCACGCAGAGCCACAGAGTCAATCCTGTGGATATCAAAAACACACCAAATGCACCTGCCGAGATATTCAGCCGCAGGCCAAAAGGCGCAGGCATCAGAATTCCCACCAGCAATACCGGCAAAATCCGAAGGGCACAGCGACTGAGCCGCAGTCCCAGACTCCGTGCTGCCCACATAGCATAGAGATCTGTAGGCCGTACCAGCTCATAGGCCACCGTGCCGGTTTGTACCGCCTGAAACAGCTCCTGCTCCCAGGCATAGACGTTCCAGAGCCCGAATAGCGCCTGCTGCATCCAGATATAATTGCTTAGAGCCTTCATGTCCATAGGGAGAAGCTCCGGTGCTGTCACATAAAAGGCCCGATACAGCATCACCTCCAGAAAGCCCCAGACCACCTGCGTAGTTATGCCTGCCAGCGCCGCAGCCCGGTATTGCAGTCCCGTTAGCAGACGCATTTGAAAGAAAGAGATATATTGCCTCACAATACTCCCCTCCTATATGCCAAAACGGCGGTAGAGATCTGCCACGCTCTCTTCTGTTGACAGGTTCTCCCCTGCCATACTGCGGATCTCCTGGGTAGAGCCGTCTAACAGCAGTTGACCTTTTCCGATCAGCAATACCCGATGGCACAGTGCTTCAATGTCCTGCATGTCATGGGTAGTAAGAATCACGGTAATGTTTTTCAGTTGGTTCTCCTTCAAAATAAACTCCCGGACTTTTAATTTAGACACTGCATCCAGACCGATGGTAGGCTCATCTAAAAACAGCACCTTGGGACTGTGCAGCAGGGCCGCTGCGATCTCACAGCGCATTTTCTGCCCCAGAGAAAGCGTTCTGGCTGGAATCGTCAACAGGTTGACAAGTCCCAGCAGTTCAGTCAGGCGCTCCAGATTGTCCCGGAATGTCAGTTCCGGCACCCGGTATATGTCCTTGAGCAGCTGGAAGGAGTCGATCACCGGTACGTCCCACCACAGCTGACTCCGCTGTCCAAAGACCACACCCAGCTGAGATACATACCGCTTTCGATCCTCCCATGGGACCATGCCGTTTACACTGCAAGTACCGCTGTCCGGTCTTAAAATGCCAGACAAAATTTTTATGGTAGTGCTTTTTCCCGCACCGTTGGGTCCGATATAGCCGACGATCTGTCCATCTGGAATGGTAAATGTCATGTCTCTTAGCGCCTGAATTTCCGTATAAGACCGTGAAAACAGCCCTTTGACAGCATTTTTCATTCCACTTTGCCGCGTACGCACGCGGTAGCTTTTACTGATTCCTTTCATTTTGATCATGGTTGTGCTCCCTTAGGATTGATCTCCATAGCGGTCAGACCAGCGGACGGTTTGGGCTGCCGTCTTGGCCTTAAAAAGCACATGGGAGGCTCTTTGGCGGAAGCCCCCTTCGGATGGTCACGAGCCTGTTTCGAAGGCGCCCAAGAGCCCTCTTTTTCGTCAGTGAAAAAGGAAATTAATTCTAACACAGTGGTATTTTGTAGTCAATATTTTATTGTTCTAAATACTCTGGTCGGTTTTACCAAAATTTACTTCTTTCTTTTGACAGAAAAACAGACGGGGTCTGCCCGTCTGTTTCTTTACCTCTTATATTTATGGCTTTCCGCCACTGCCAGCTCATCGCAGCGGTTATTATAGGGATTCTCCGCATGCCCCTTGACCCAATGGAACGTAACCTGATGGATTTCCAGCAGATTCAGCAGACTCTGCCACAGGTCGGGATTCAGTGCCTTATCCTTTTTGTTGCGCATCCAGCCATTGGCCTGCCACTTTTTTGCCCATCCCTTTTCGATGGCATTGACCACATACTGGCTGTCGGTGTAGAGATCCACCTGACAGGGACGATTCAGCGCCTTCAACGCTGTAATCACGCCCATCAGCTCCATGCGGTTATTGGTCGTATTCGGATCTCCGCCGGACAGCTCCTTTTTATGCTGGCCGTACATAAGAATTGCGCCATAGCCTCCGGGGCCGGGATTTCCGGAACAGGCGCCATCGGTATAAATGGTTACATTCATAGCTGACTCCCAACTCAGTTGTCTGAAAAGGGGCTGCCGCATCATATGCGGCAGTCCCTTTCTACTTCATGGATCAAAGGATCACTCTGCGTTCTCTCCATTGTTTTCGGTTTCTGAAGTCTCTGAGGATGCTTCCGCTTCCTCATCCTTTTCTCCGTCTACCTTTTCAATGGAAATCACCTTGCTGCCCGCTTCAACCCGCATGACAATAACGCCCTGCGTATCCCGCTTATAGATATTGATATCTCTGGCAGGCATACGGATGATCGTTCCATCGCTGGAAATGAGCATCACGTCATCATCTTCCGTGACCATACGGACACCGGCAATGGCGCCGGTCTTGGCTGTAATATTATAGTTTTTCAGTCCCTTACCGCCACGCTTCTGGGGCACACGCTCCTGACCGTCATCGCCGAGACGCATATACTCTGCGCATTCTGTCCGCTTGCCATAGCCACTTTCGGTCACCGTCAGCATGCAGCTATCCGGTGCGGCAATATCTGCACCAACCACATAGTCACCGTCTTCCAGCTTGATGCCACGGACACCGGCGGCATCTCTGCCCATGGGACGCACGTCATTTTCATTAAAGCAGATGGCCATACCGGCATGAGAGCCAATGATAATATTGTCGTTTCCACTGGTTCTGGATACAGAGATCAGCTCATCTCCCTCCTCCAGACTCAGTGCACGGATACCTGCCTTTCTGGCCGTATTGATTTCTGTCAGTCTCAGACGCTTTACCGTACCATTCCGGGTCACCATCATCAGATACTCATCCTCACGGAATTCACGCAGCAGCATCATGGCAGTTACCTGCTCCCCCTGCTCCAGCGGAAGGATATTAATGATATTGGTGCCTCTGGCAGTCCGCCCGGCCTCGGGAATCATATATCCCTTCTTCCGGTGTACTCTGCCCCGGTTGGTAAAGAACAGCACAAAATCGTGGGTGGAAGCGATAAAGAGATTCTTTACAAAGTCTTCGTCCTTCAAGCTCTGAGCATTGATGCCCCGGCCACCCCGGCGCTGGGCCTTATAGGTGTCCACCGGCATACGCTTAATATAGCCTGCTTCGCTCATGGTATAGCAGCAGTCTTCCTCTGCAATGAGATCCTCAATGTCGATTTCGTCCTCGACCTCCTGAATCTCCGTGCGTCGGTCATCTCCGAACTTGTCCGCAATGGCCTGAAGCTCTTCCTTCAAGATGCTCTTTACCATGCCTTCGTCCGAAAGAACCTTATTGTAATAAGCAATTTTTTCTTCCAGCTCTTTATATTCCTGCTCCAGCTTTTCCCGGTCGAGTCCCTGCAGTGCCTTCAGGCGCATGTCCAGAATGGCCTGTGCCTGCACATCGTCCAGAGAAAATCTGGTCATCAGGTTTTCCTTGGCGTTATCGTAGCTGGTACGGATAATATGAATAACTTCATCAATATTGTCCTGTGCCACCAGCAGACCTTCCAGCAGATGAGCACGCTCCATAGCCTTTTTGAGATCATATCTGGTACGGCGTACAATGATCTCTTCCTGAAATTTCAGATACTCATCCAGCATATGCCGCAGGGAGAGGATCTTTGGCTGCTTCTGATCATCCACCAGCGCCAGCATATTCACTGCAAAGGTAGACTGCATGGCAGTATTGGCAAACAGAGAATTGAGTACCACCTGAGCATTGGCATCTCGCTTCAGCTCGATGACCATGCGCATGCCTTCCCGGTCCGTCTCATCCCGCAGATCCGAAATCCCCTCGATACGCTTATCCTTCACCTGATCGGCAATGGCGCGGATTAACTGGCGCTTATTGACCTGATAAGGAAGCTCTGTCACAATGATCCGAGTACGGTTCTGGCCAAACTCTTCAAAATGGGTTCTGGCCCGGACCTTGATTCGGCCTCGACCGGTGGCATAGGCTGCCCGGATTCCTGCCGTGCCCAGAATGATTCCCTTGGTTGGAAAATCCGGTCCCTTGATATGCTCCATGAGATCTGCCATGGTAGCGTCCGGGTCATCCAGAATACAAATGCATGCGCCAATCACTTCCCGCAGATTATGAGGCGGGATATTGGTGGTCATACCAACTGCAATACCCGAGGAACCATTGACCAGCAGGTTGGGGTAACGGGATGGAAGTACACGGGGTTCCTTCCGGCTCTCGTCAAAGTTGGGATCCCAGTCTACCGTATCCTTATCGATATCCCGAAGCATTTCATTGGAAATTTTGCTGAGCCGTGCTTCGGTATAACGGTAAGCTGCCGGGGGATCGCCGTCCACGGAACCAAAGTTACCGTGACCATCCACCAGCATATATCGCATGGAGAAATCCTGCGCTAGGCGCACCATGGCATCATAGACCGATGCATCGCCGTGGGGATGATACTTACCCAGTACATCGCCGACGCAGGTAGCGGATTTCTTAAACGGCTTATCTGAGGTCAAGCCCTCTTCATACATGGCATATAGAATACGGCGGTGTACCGGCTTCAGACCATCCCGGACATCCGGCAGAGCACGGCCTACGATGACGCTCATGGCGTACTCAATATAGGACTTTTGCATCTCATCCACCAGATTGGATTCTGTAATTGCCTGATTTGGAAACATAATATCCTCTGGCTTATAATTACGGTTATGTGCCAATTTGCGTCACCTCCTTAAATGTCAATGTTGACCGCATATCTGGCGTTCCGCTCGATCCACTGTTTTCTGGGTTCCACCTGTTCGCCCATTAAGACGGTAAATACCCGGTCTGCCTCCACAGCATCATCCAGTGTGATACGGCGCAGGGTACGTTTTTCCGGATCCATGGTGGTCTCCCAAAGCTCGTGGGCATCCATCTCACCAAGGCCCTTAAAGCGGCTGATATTGATTTTCGTATTGGGATTGTCACCCCGGAGCTCGGCGCTGATCTGGTCACGCTGCTCGTCGGAGTAAGCAACCCGCTGGGTCTTGCCACGGGTCAGCTTATAGAGCGGCGGCACTGCGGAATAGACATAGCCCTTTTCGATCAACGGACGCATATACCGGAAGAAGAAGGTCAGCAGCAGCGTCCGAATGTGTGCGCCGTCTACATCGGCATCGGCCATAATGATAATTTTGTGATACCGGAGCTTATCAATATTGAACTCTGAACCGATTCCGGCACCCAGCGCCATGATAACCGGGGACAGCTTATCGTTGCCATAGATTTTATCGGCTCTGGCCTTTTCCACGTTGAGCATTTTACCCCACATGGCCAGAATGGCTTGGAACCGGGAATCTCTGCCCTGAATGGCAGAGCCTGCTGCGGAGTCGCCCTCCACGATATAAATTTCGCAAAGAGAAGGATCCCGTTCATTGCAGTCCTGAAGCTTATCCGGCAGTGAGCCGGACTCCAGAACGCTCTTTCTTCTGGTGGCTTCTCTTGCTTTTCTGGCTGCCTCTCTGGCTCTGGAAGCCATAAGCGATTTTTCAATGATGGCCTTTCCGGCAGCAGGATGCTCCTCCAGATATGTCATCATACCTTCCCGAACTACGCTGTCTACCAGAGAACGGATATCGGAATTGCCCAGTTTGGGCTTGGTCTGTCCCTCAAACTGCGCATCGGACAGCTTGACCGAAATCACTGCGGTGATACCCTCCCGGCTGTCCTCGCCGGAGATGGTTTCATCATCCTTCAGCAGCTTTTTTGCTTTACCATAGGTGTTCAGGGCCCAAGTCAGTGCAGTCTTAAAGCCGGTTTCATGGGTGCCGCCTTCTGTGGTGTGAATGTCATTTGCAAAGGACAGCAAAATCTCAGAATAACTGTCATTGTATTGCAGTGCGATCTCCGCCTGAGAATTTTCCCGCTTGCCGGAGAAATAAATGACCTCTTCATGCACCGGGGTCTTAGTCTGATTGATATGCTCTACAAAGGAACGGATACCACCCTCGTAGCACATATCATCTACTCTTTGCTCCTGTCCCTCTGGCTGAACTCTGGCATCACGAAGCTCAATGCGAACGCCCGCATTCAGGAATGCCTGCTCCCGAAGACGCTTTTCCAGTGTATCATAATCGTATACCAGCGTCTCAAAGATCTGACCATCTGGCTTAAAAACGATCTCAGAGCCATGCTCTTCCGTTTTTCCGATAATGGTCATGGGCTGAGTCACATGTCCCCGGGAGAACTTCATCTCATAGATATTGCCATCCCTGCAGACCCGAACCTCCAGCCATTCGGACAGTGCATTCACAACCGAGGCGCCAACACCGTGCAGACCGCCGGATACCTTGTATCCGCCGCCGCCGAATTTGCCGCCTGCATGGAGCACCGTAAATACGACCTCCAATGCCGGTTTGCCGGTCTGGGGCTGAATTCCGGTAGGAATACCACGGCCATTATCCTTGACTGCAATAATATCCCCTTCCCGGATCTCCACCTGAATATGATTGCAGTAACCTGCCAACGCCTCATCAATGGCATTGTCGACGATCTCATATACAAGATGATGCAGTCCGGCAGCGGACTGAGAACCAATATACATGCCGGGGCGTTTTCGGACTGCTTCCAGTCCCTCCAACACCTGAATTTGATCGGCGCCGTATGTCTGTTTCACTTCTTCTGACATACATTGACCTCCTTTTCAGCTTTGGGTCAATAGACCCTTTCAGACGCAATATCTAAAACAATGATTCTTGTTGTTTCCCGTTTTCTGTACGTTTTTCCAGTGTGGCAGCGGACAGCTGTGTGAAATAGACTTTTTCCATGCCGTATTCTTCGGTGACAAGAAAGGTCTTTGGAATATCCTCTGTTACATTCAGCAGCACGCCGTTTTTTTCGGCGTTTTGCAGATATTCCATGGTCTTTTTGGACATGGAACAGCCATCCAGATCAAAGATGCCAATAATGGACCCATCCCGCACTGCCATATCACCGCCAATGGATATATACATAATGTCTTCCTCTATTTCACGCTACGTTTTCCCAACCGTGGTGTCCTTCAGACTGCCGCTTTGAATATGAAAAATCTGTCCTGCGGTGGTAACCTTTTCTGTTTCACAGCAGGTGATAAATACCTGACCGGATCGGATTTCATTGAGAATAAAGTTCTGTCTGCCCTGATCCAGTTCAGAAAGCACATCGTCCAGCAGCAGCACCGGTTCCTCACCGGTATCATTTCTGGATATCTCCCGCTCACTGAGCTTCAGGGAAATGGCCGCCGTTCTGGTCTGCCCCTGAGATCCAAAGCTCTTGAGGCTTCTGCCATCCAGCAGCATTTCAAAATCATCCCTATGCGGTCCGGTCAGGCAGCGGCAGCTTTCCAGCTCTGCCTGATAATGTGCGGACTGATGCTCCATCAGTTCCTCAAATATTTGACTTTTAGGAGCAAATGGATCCTTAATGCTGGATACCGTATGGTAACAGAGCTCCAGTTTTTCGTTTCCGCCGGAGCATATTCCATGGTACTGACCGGCCAGCAAGCCGAGCTTCTGACAGTACCGTGCCCGATAGCCGATGATGGACGAACCGATCATTGCCATCTGCCGGTTAAAATCCGGCAGTGCATCCAGAAGACCAGGCTTTTGGAACCGATCCCGCAGAATTCTGCTTTTACTCTCATACAGCTTTTGATAGTCTGCGATGGCCTTTTTATATTGGGGCCGGAGCTGACAAATGGCACTGTCTAAAAATCTGCGCCGAACCGATGCACCTGCCCGTAGAATTTGAAGATCTTCCGGACAAAACAATACAGTGGTCAAAACGCCTTCTGTTCCTGATGCAGATTTCTGCTTTACGCCGTTTTTCAGAATCTGACGGCGGCGTGCACCGCGAAACATAGCATAGACCAGCTGTGTCTCCCGATCCAATCCCTGAATTTTTGCTTCCAAACGGGCATATTCCTGATTCCATCGGATCAGCTCCTCTTCTTTTCTGGTGCGGTAGGATGCACCCTGAGAGAGATAGACAATGGATTCCAGCAGATTTGTTTTTCCCTGAGCATTGTCTCCGACGATCAGATTGACACCGGGATCCGGATCCAATGCTATGGCATCATAATTGCGGAAATTGATCAGATGCAGTCCGCTAATTCTCATTTCGTTACCCGGTAAATGCTGCCGTCTAGAGAAACCTCCATGCCGGGGGTCAGCTTCTTTCCGCGCATGGTGCAAACCTGCCCATCTACGGTAACTTCGCCATTTTGAATTCTGTTTTTTGCCTCGCCGCCGGTTTCAGAGGCCCCTGCAAACTTCAAAAAGGATTCCAGCTTAATAAAATCTGTGGTAATAGGGATCTCCACCTGAACCGGCTCCGGTATCTTTTTGATTTTCATTTCTGCTCCTTACTCTGCCTTCAATCTCACCGGCAGAACCATATAGGTGAACTTATTGCCTTCTGTGGGATTCATAACTGCAGGACTGAGATTTGTCTTCAATTCAAAGATAATATCTTCCTCAGGAATCGCCTTCAGAGCCTCCAGTATGTATTTGCAGTTAAAGCCGATCTCCATATCCTCACCATTGCCCGCCATCTGGCATTCATCATAGGCATCACCAATGGAGTTGGAGGTACGAAGGGCCATGATATTTTCACCCACCGTCATACGAACCGGGCTTTTGATTTTTTCAGAGACGATCAGGCTCACACGCTCCAGCGAAGAGGTCAGATTTTTTACATTGACCCCCAGCTTTATAGGGTTGTCAGTCGGAACAACTCTCCGCCAGTCCAAAAACTCACCCTCCAGCAGTCGGCAGACCAGTGTTGCATTGCCGACCTGGAACATAATGTGCCGGGTTCCCAGCGTGAAGGACGCTGTTTCATCGGAGATCGGAAGAGAATTTTTTCCAGCTCCCGAAGAGCAGGTGCGGGGCACACAAAGCTCAGATTTCTTCCCTCCGGGTTATCGATTTTTTCCCTGCGCAGGGCGAGACGATAGCCGTCTACCGCAACAACAGTAATGTCATCCGGGGAAATTTCAAATTTACAGCCGGTCTGGATGGGCCGGGCCTGATTTTCACTGACTGAAAATATCGTACCGGAGATCATGTCCTTCAGAACGTTCTGAGGTACATAGATGGCTTTATCATACTCTACATCCGGCAGATTGGGATAATCATCTGCAGAGGAAGCCATAATAGTAAAAGAACTGGCGCCGCTGACGATTTTTACCCGATACTTCTCATCTACTTGAATGGTTACGGTTTCATCCGGCAGCTTTCTTACGATATCGCCAAGGAGCTTTGCCGGGAAAATGGCACTGCCCATTTCCTTTACGTCAGCTTCCATGGAAACCGAGATGCCCGTCTCCAAATTGTAGCCGGTGAGGGTCAAAAGCTTTCCGGCAGTCACATAGATACCTTCCAGAGCAGGAATGGTACTTTTCTGTGACACGGTGCGAGATGCAACGGAAATCGTGGATATCAGCTTGTCTTTATCACAGGTAAAATGGATCATAAATGACGCCCCTCTCTGAATCCGGGTTTTCCACATGGCATGCACTGCCGGGTGGCGCCGGAATGTGAAATTACGCTTTTTTCTTATAAGAATATCTATATTTTTTTAGTAACAGTAGTAGTAATGTGGAAACCGTGGAAAACTTCAAATTTTCCCGGCATTCCATCACATTTTTATTCTTTCCCCATTGTGGAAAAAATCAGACTTTTCCACAGAAAAAAAGTCAAAATGTGAAAGGATGCGATTTCCACATCTTATTCACACAAGTTTCCACGTGGAAATGTGGAAAAATTTTTTGCAAAAAAAGTAGGAGAAAGCCCCATATCCCCTGTCTGAATGAAAACTTCATAGGGCTGATTTACAGCTTTCCATTTACGTTTGCGGTGATTTCCTTGACTACCTGGGAAAGATGATCGGAGGTACCTAACTCCTTTTCAATCTTATCGACGGAATGCATGACGGTAGTATGATCCTTGCCAAACTCTGCTGCGGTATCCAGCAGACTCAAATTTGTCAGCTTCCGGATCAGATACATGGAGACCTGACGGGCCTCGGCCGTATTTTTATCCCGGCGGCTGCCGCGAATGACAGATTCGTTGATATTATAGTAGGCGGCTACTTCGGAGATAATCAGCTGGGGAGAAGGCAGAACCTTATTGGAGGTATCCTTTACCATATCGCGGATGGCACGGGCCACATTGGTACGGTTGATTTCAAAATCGGTCATATCCCGATAGGCCATGATTTTGTTGACCGTGCCCTCCAACTGACGGACATTGGAAGTAATGTTCTCAGCCACATAGGTGATAACATCCTCTGGCAGACGGAGCCCCATGGACGAAGCTTTATTCTGAATGATGGCAACACGGGTCTCATAATCCGGTGGCTGAATGTCTGCCAGCAGGCCCCATTGTAGTCTGGTTTTCAGTCGATCTTCCAGACGGCTCATTTCCTCAGGCGGACGGTCAGAGGTAAGTACAATCTGCTTTTTCTGCTCATAGAGCGTATTAAAGGTATGGAAGAATTCCTCCTGGGTGCTGTCCTTACCGGCGATGAACTGGATATCGTCCATGAGAAACAGGTCGGCATTCCGATACTTGTTGCGGAACTGGACGTTGTTGCCCTCTTTCAGTGCTGCAATCAGTTCGTTGGTAAACTGATCGCCTTTTACGTAGACAATATGGAAGTCCGGGTGATCCTTTTTAATGTGGTTGGCAATGGCGTAGAGCAGATGGGTTTTGCCAAGTCCGCTTTCTCCATAAATCAAAAGAGGATTGTATGCGTTGGCCGGTTTTGTAGCGACAGCCCAGGCGGTGGCATGGGCAAAGCGGTTTGACGGACCCACCACAAAGTTGTCGAAGGTAAACTCCTGATTGATGGCGTCCAAATCTCCCTTGTTTTTGTCCCGATTGCGGTATTCAGCCAGAGATTTGTCATCCAGAATCATTACTTCGACATCCTGCTGTCCCACTGCCAGCATGGCTTCTTTAATATGAGGGATACACTGAGCTTCCAAAATTGGGCGGCGGAACTCATTGGAGGTGTAGAGTACCAACTGATTGTCGGTAAAGTCCACCACGTCAATGTCGTCAAACAGCGTCATCACAATAGAAGCCGAGTATTTTTTCTCAATGTAGGAAAGGACCTTTGCCCAAAGAAATGAAGCAGAAGCCATGTTTTTTCTCCTCTCTAAAGTGGACGTTCCAGGCAGTACCCAAGGGAAATCAGGCAAAAAAGCGCACAATAAATCCCTTATGGCACTGCCATAAGTTAAAAATGAAGATAGTTTTACGCTTTATTATATCAGATTCTTTCAGGTAAAGCAAATAAAAAACGGTGGATACTATATTAAATATAGAGTACCATGAAGAAAAAGACTGATGGGATATCGGGTACGTTGTTTTTCTTGACAAATTACTATAAAATAGTATGATATAAATCATGAAATGAAACAAAGGATGCGGAATTATGCTTGAAATTAAAAATCTCTGTTTTTCCGCAGAGTCTGAGACTGGAAAAACAGAAATTCTGAAGAATTTAAGCCTGACAGTACCGGATGGAAAATTTATTGTCATTACCGGTCCAAACGGTGGTGGTAAATCTACGCTGGCAAAGCTGATTATGGGCATTGAAAAGCCGGTTTCCGGGCAGATTTTCTGGAACGGTCAGGATATAACAGCGCTGGATGTGACCCAGCGGGCAAAGCTGGGAATCAGCTATGGCTTCCAGCAGCCTCCGAGATTCAAGGGAATGAAGGTCAGTGATCTTCTGTCCTGCGCAGCAGGGAAAAATCTCAGTATGGAAGATGGATGTAAGTATCTCACGCAGGTTGGACTCTGTGCTCGGGAATATATTGACCGGGATGTAGATGCCAGCCTCTCCGGCGGCGAATTAAAGAGAATTGAAATTGCAACCATTCTGGCCAAGGGCGGAAATATGATGATCTTTGATGAGCCGGAGGCAGGCATTGACCTCTGGAGCTTTAGCCGTCTTACGGCGACTTTTGAGGCAATCCATCAGGATTCCAGTGCGTCCATGATCATCATTTCTCATCAGGAGCGCATCATTCGGCTTGCCGATGAGATCGTTTTGATCTCCGGCGGCGAAATTCAGGCGCAGGGTCCCGTGGATGAGATTTTCCCGAAGATTCTGGCCAATACCACTGGCTCTTGCAGCTATTTGGAGGATGCGTAAATGGCACAGCTCACAGAAATTCAGAAAATGATGCTCCAAAAGGTGGCAGATATGAAGGCTGTCCCGGAAGAAGGGGCCTTTAATCTCCGGCTCAATGGCAAGGGATTTGTCCGCCACTCCTCAGAGCATATCGATATTGTTCCCAAGGAAGATAAGCCGGGAATCGATATCTATATCAAGGAAGGCACGCAGGGGGAAACCGTGGCGATTCCGGTGGTCATCACCGAATCCGGTATGGATGACCTTGTATATAATGATTTTCATATTGCCGATGGCGTGGACGTCAATATTGTGGCAGGCTGCGGCATCCATAACTGTGGCTGTGAGGACAGCCGGCATAATGGAATCCATACCTTCTACGTTGGTAAGAACGCCAAGGTGCGGTATTCGGAAAAGCATTATGGGGCTGGCGATGGCACCGGCGGAAGAATTTTGAATCCTCAAACCATTCTATATATTGGTGAGGGCTCTACGGTATTTCTGGATATGAGCCAGATCGGCGGCGTTGACAGCACAAAGCGTTATACCAAGTGCGAGGTAGGAAATGGCGCCGAGCTTCAGATTCAGGAAAAGCTGCTGACCCATGGTGATCAGACTGCGGATTCCGAGGTGGATGTATTTCTGAACGGAGTTGATTCCAAATGTCAGGTCACATCCCGCTCTGTGGCAAAGGACAGCTCCGCACAGGTGTTCTATCCGAGAGTACAGGGCAACAACCAGTGCTTTGGCCATGTTCAGTGTGATGCGATCATTATGAATCAGGCAAAGGTACGTTCCATTCCGGAAATCAGTGCCAACCATGTGGATGCCAGCCTGATCCATGAGGCGGCTATTGGAAAGATTGCCGGTGAGCAGATTTTGAAGCTGATGACACTGGGATTGACAGCAGAAGAGGCAGAGCAGAAAATTCTGGAGGGATTTCTGCGGTAAGGAGATGTAGACAAGGGCTGTCGCAATGGCAGCCCTTTTTCAAATAAGGAGAAACGAAAATGTCTAATCAGACCAATCGTGTACTGTCCCATTCCCTGAAGCAGCTGCTTTCACAGAAAACCATTGATAAAATCACCATTCAGGAAATCACTGATCTCTCCGAGGTCAGCAGAAAGACCTTTTATTATCATTTTAAGGATGTCTATGATTTGCTGGAATGGACTCTGACCGATGACGCTGCGGGCGTATTTCAGGAGCATATTGATCTGAAAAACTGGCAGAACGATTTGGTGGAGGTGGCAAAGTATTTCTATGAAAACCGCTCCCTTGTCCTCAATGCTTTTCATTCCATCAGCCGGGATGTGCTGGAGGAATATATCAGAAAAATTATTTTGCCATTGGTTGACCTGTATTTTCAGGAAAACTATGCCGGAAACAGTATTCCACAGCAGGACAGGCAATTCATCGTAGATCTCTACACCTTTGGTATTGTCGGATATTTTCTGAGATGGATCAACAGCGGAATGAGAAGTATTCCATATGATATGATCAATCAGCTGTTCCGATTCTTTACCGGTACCATGGAGGGAATGGTACAGCACAGCAAGCTGGAAAGCAGTTATACATAACAGTTACCCAAAACACAGAAGGTGTCTAAAATGGGCACATTTTCTGTGTTCTGGGCATTTTATTTTTTTGAAGAAATCAATAGAATGGCCATAGAATAATCGTATGGAGGTAGATTTCTATGGCACTCGGAAATACCATGAAAAAGGTTGCACTGCGCACAGCTTTTGACTATATCGAAAAAAAACCGGAAGAAAACATCCCAAAATTGATGGATTGGGTGGATCGATTTGCGGGAGATGGACCGGAGAGCTTTCCGGTTCAGCGTGCAGCAGTCCGCAAAGTGATTGAAGATCCTTCCAGTAGTATGTATCAGCTGATCATGCGCATTATGAACCATACCGACAGCGGCGTATTAAAGGCGACTTTTGAGAACTTTTTTCTCAATGCCAATATCGTAGGATGGCCCATTCAGGAGAAAAACAGGGAAAAATACGGATGTAATATTCCATGGGCCATACTGCTGGATCCCACCTCGGCCTGTAATCTCAATTGTACCGGCTGCTGGGCAGCGGAATATGGCAATAAGCTGAATCTGACCTTTGAGGAGATCGACAATATTATTACGCAGGGAAAAAATCTTGGCGTATATATGTACATCTATACCGGTGGGGAACCGCTGGTAAGGAAAAAAGATCTGATCGCCCTTTACAATAAGCATTCAGACTGTCAGTTTTTAAGCTTTACCAATGCCACCCTGATCGATGATGCCTTTGCGGAAGAAATGCTGCGAGTAATGAACTTTATCCCGGCCATCAGTGTTGAGGGCTTTGAGTCTGCCACAGATGACCGCCGTGGAAACGGTACCTATCAGAAGGTGGTAGACGCAATGAAAATTCTGAAGGCGCACAGACTGCCCTTTGGCATTTCTTGCTGCTATACCAGAAACAACTTTGAATCCATCAGCAGCCCTGAGTTTTTAGACCAGATGGTAGAATGGGGCGCTGATTTTGTATGGTACTTCCACTATATGCCCGTTGGAAACGATGCGGTGCCCCAGCTCATGTGCACCCCGGAGCAGCGGGAAAAAATGTATCACAGAATCCGGGAATACCGAAAGACAAAGCCGATTTTTACAATGGACTTCCAGAACGATGCAGAATATGTGGGTGGATGTATTGCCGGGGGGCGGCGGTATCTCCATATCAATGCAAACGGTGATGTGGATCCCTGCGTGTTTATCCATTATTCCAACGCCAATATCCGTGACATAACATTGCTGGAAGCTTTGCAGTCCCCTATTTTTATGGCGTATCACGATGGGCAGCCCTTTAATGAAAATCATCTTCGCCCCTGCCCCATGCTGGAAAATCCGGAATTGCTGAAGTCAATGGTAGAAAAGACCGGCGCACATTCTACGGATCTTCAATCTCCCGAATCCACGGAGCATCTCTGTGAAAAATGTACGGCCTATGCGAAAGACTGGACGGCAACAGCAGACAAACTGTGAACCGCATCCCAACAGAAATAATACATTTGGTTGATAGATACATCTAATTGAATCATGAAAGACACCGGAAAGGCAGAACGATTGACTGCTTTTCCGGTAATTTTTTAGACAATTTGATTTGGTCTGCATGCGAAATACAAGAATATGCTGGTAATAATAACTAAAATAGATACAGAAAGATTATGCGGAATCCCCTGTAGACAAATGGAAGAACAATTTATATAATTAATCTATAATTATTACAAAAATGTGAAGCAAAACCTGACATGATTCACATTTTGTAAGAAGGGAGATAAGAAAAATGACCAAGAAACTTGTTGCAATGCTGTTGAGCCTTTCGATGGTAATGTGCCTGCTTGCAGGCTGCGGCGGAAATGGAAGCGCAGCATCATCCGGTGCTGCCAATGATCAGGCAAGCACACCAACGGAAGCATCTCAGCAGGCTCCGGAACAGGATGAAGCACCTGCGGCTCCCACTGAGAATGCAGAACCTGCTTCTGAGGCAGAGGCGTCTGTAGAAGAGGCAGCGCCGGCAGTTGAGCAGGGCCCCACCAATGAGTGGTATTCTGAGCACATTGGCGTAAAGGATTATGAACTTCCCATGTTTGAAGATGGACTTGACCTGTCTATTTTCTGGGTGCAGCTGGGCGCCATGGGTGGTGCAGAGCAGCCTCTGAAAAAGGATCTGCTGTTCTGGCAGAGAGTACAGGAAAAGCTTGGCGTGACACTTACCTTCAAGCAGGCTTCTGAGGCGGTCTGCAACGAGCAGTATAACCTGATGATCGCTTCCGGCGATATGACGGATCTGATCTATGAATCCAACTGCGGCGCCATGGGCGCAACATCCGTGTATAACGGCGGCTATGACAAGGCAATCGAAGATGATGTCTATGTAGACCTGACGGACATCATTCCTGAATATGCACCCAACTACTATGCGATTCTCCAGAGCGATGACAATGTTCGCCGTGACCTGACTACCGATACTGGCAAGCTCTATTCCATTGCCATGATCTACGATCAGCCTCAGGGCGTCCGTGAAGGCCCTCTGGTTCGTTCGGATTATCTGGCAGATACCGGTCTTCCGGAGCCTGTTACCACCGAGGATTGGATGGAAGTATTTAAGGCAATGAAATCCAATGGCGTTCAGTATCCCATGGGCGTCTCCAACTCCGGCGATATCCGCGGCGGCTTCTTCTGCACTGCATTTGGTACCTCCGGCGGCCATGCGTTCAAGGTTGATCTGGCGACCGATGAACTGGTATACGATGGTACCTCTGATGAGCTCCGTGATTTTGTAGAGTATTTCTCTCAGGCCTTTAAGGCTGGCTACATCAACCCCGACTATGCATATGCCCAGATGTTTGATGATTCCCTTCAGACCTCCGGTGCAACCGCACTGTTTGGCGGCATGGATCGTGACCTTACCAATATGAAGACCAACTATGGTCTTGACCTTCAGGCAGTTCATATGACCTATCCCGAGGGCAGCGAAGCACCCAAGGAATATAACTATGAGTATGCCAAGCAGCGTACCTCCGGTATGAAGAATATCGTTGTTACCGCTTCCTGCGCGGAGCCTGAAAAGGCAGTTCAGTTCCTGGATTGGTTCTACAGCACCGATGGCGCTTCCGCAGTCAACTTTGGCTTTGAGGAAGGCGAGAGCTATCAGGTAGTGGACGGTGTCAAGCAGATGCTGCCCCTGATGCTGGAGCGCAACGAGGATCTGGTCAGCTATCAGGTCATCTATGCGCTGGATGAGGGCCCCGGCTTCCAGATCGTCAATAAGAACAACCCCATCAATGAGGACTATGTCAACGAGGCAAAGGATATCTGGCTGGATTACGATACCTCTAAGGCACTGTATTCCGCAACGCCTACGCTGGCCTTCACTGCTGAGGAAGCGGAGGACATGGCACAGATCAACTCTGATATCTACACCCATGTTGCCACCGAGATCTCCAAGTTTATGATGGGCGAATCTGAGCTCAATGATGATACCTGGAATGCCTATGTTGCCGATGTTGAGGCTATGGGTCTGGATGAGCTTCAGTCCTTCTATGAGGCTGCATATTCCCGCTACGAGAGCAGATAATCATTTTTTGTTATAAGAAACATCTAAATTTGGGCGGCGCGGAACTCCGCGCCGCCCTTTTGAAAGAAAGGAGTCAATGAGATGAGCAATTTCAAAACGGTATACCCCGGTCAATACAGCGACAGAGAGAAGAGAATACTGGATGAGACCAGAGAAAAGCTGAAAGCACAGATCGGAAAGCCTACCATGTTCCCGGTAACACCTGCTGACCCAACGCTGATGCGGCTGTATGCCAATGCATGGGATCCATGGAATCCCCTCTTTAATGATGACGAATACGCAAAGAAAACCAAATATGGCTCCATTATTGCAATTCCATGCTGGAAGGAGCCCGGGGCCATGTTCCCTATGCTGCCAATGGATTATGGAGATAAGCTCCAGAGGGCCAATGACGGCGGTGCATTTATCATGTATGCGCCGATTTATCCCGGAGACACCTTTACTACAGTTTGCGATGATATGATCATTGAAGATCTGACCCCGGAAGAAGGCAGTGAAGGTAGATATATGCGTTTGGAAGGCAGGGGCAGCCTGTATAATCAGAGAGGAGAACTGGTAATGTCCGGCATTACCAGAGGGCACAATGTGTTTTCCTTCTACCGGGATGATTATACGGGGCCAAAGGGACCGCTGTTGGGCGGTGGACCGGGAGGCCCCGGCGGTAAAATGCCAAAAATGCATCACCCGGAGGTGCACCATTACACCGAAGAGGACTGGGCGTTTATCTCTGATATGTGGGACAAGGAGTACATAAGAGGAGCAGATACCCTATATTGGGAGGATGTTCAGGTGGGTGACCATCCAACGCCGATCTGCTCTGGCCCATGGACAGAGATGGACATGATCAAGGGACATGGCATGCAGCTCATGGGACAGCGGCCCCTGCGGGATACCATAAAAACCAAAGAGGGGCGCAGAAGAATGCAGCCCTTTGCCGATGATTATGGCATCTATTATTTTGACACAGCAGCGCATTTCTGTCATCGAAATCAGAATGGCGGCAGAGCTATGTTCTACAACACCACCGGGAGAAATATGCTGATTCGTCTGCTGACCAATTATATGGGAGATGACGGCTTCCTGCGGTATATCGACTGGCACTTCATGTCTGATGACGGTACGCCGGATTCGTTCCTGGCACAGGTACCGGAGGTGGCAGGACGGTGCGTGGATCATCATGGTATGTGCTCGGACTGTATCATCGGAAAGGGATATGTAACGAAGAAATATGTCAATGAAAAGGGCGAGCATCTCATTGACCTGATCTGCTGGGCCGAAAACTGGCCGGATGGCGGAATTGCGCAAGTCATTGCTGCAACTGTGGTTTTGCCCAGCAAAGCATAAGCATAACAAAACAGACGCATGGAAATTTTAACTCCATGCGTCTGTTTTTAGATCAGATCAAACTTCAAAGTTTACGGAAGTGGAACCTTCATTGTCTTTATGAAACTCATAGTCTTTACCGGGCAATACAGCGTTGAGTACGATTCCTACGATGGCGCCCACAGCCAGACCGGAAAGGCTGATGGTAAAGGAGGCAATCTGGAAGGAGATCGCACTGGCAGCAGAATACTTAATGCCGATGGACAGCACCAAAATCAGTGCTGCAATCAGTACATTACGGCTCTTGGTGAAGTCCACCTGATTTTCGACTACATTCCGAACACCAACCGCAGAGATCATACCGTAGAGCACAAGGCTGACGCCGCCAATGGTAGCCGCAGGCATAGCGCCGATAATGGCCGCAAACTTGGGGCAGAAGGAAAGAATCACGGCAAAGATCGCAGCCAGACGAATCACACGGGGGTCATAGACCTTGGAAAGAGCCAGAACACCGGTGTTCTCACCGTAGGTGGTGTTGGCAGGAGCGCCAAACAGTGCTGCAATGGCAGTGGCCAGGCCGTCACCGGTAAGGGTGCGGTGCAGACCGGGATCGGAAACATAGTTTTTGCCCACGGTAGAAGAAATGGCACAGATGTCGCCAATGTGCTCGACCATCGTGGCAAGGGCAATGGGCATAATGGTGATCACGGCTGTTACCAGCATACCGCCGTCAAACCCGTTTCCAAAGATGGAGAGTGCGGTATTTTCCCATTTGACGGGAAGACCAATCCATGCAGCCTGAGATACATGCTCAACCAGCGTTGCGCGGGTGGGAGCATCGATAATCATGGAGAAAACATAGCTGGCGATGACGCCCAGCAGAATGGGAATGATCTTCAGCATACCCTTTCCCCAGATATTAAATACGATGACCACTACGATTGCCATCAGAGCGACCAGCCAGTTTGCACCGCAGTTGTCAATGGCACTCTGAGAAAGGGTCAGGCCAATGGCAATGATAACCGGACCGGTGACAATGGGCGGAAAATACCGCATGACCTTCTGTGCACCGAAAACCTTGAACAGCAGAGCCAAAACAAGGTACAAAAGACCGGCGCAAGCGACACCAAAGCTGGAATACGTCAATGGAATCTCTGCGCCGGAGGCGGTGACAAGGCCATAGGCCCCTAAAAATGCGAAGGAACTGCCCAAAAATGCGGGCACCTTTCTGCCGGTGATCAGATGGAACAACAGTGTGCCCAGACCTGCAAACAGCAGCGTTGCGGAAATGGAAAGACCGGTGATAGCGGGGACGAGAATCGTTGCGCCAAACATGGCGAACATATGCTGCAGACCCAGCAAAAGCATTTTGGAAACGCCCAACTGGCGAGCATCATAAATCGCGTCCTGATTCATGTGTAACTCCTCCTTTTTCTACATAATCCTCCCTATTATACAGATGCTTCATATGTTTTGCAAGTGTTATTTTAAGGCAATGCACAAAAAAGAGAAAAGATCCATCGAAAAGCCAATGCTGCTGGAATGATATGAAAAAAATAATCTGTAACATGCAAACAGGCCGCCAAATGGCGGCCTGTTCAGGGAGAGAGAATAGATGAAAAATGGTCAATTGTTATTCAATGGCCAGCGTATTTTTACGAGGCAGCTCTTTTTTTGGCTCCTTGGGAACCGTGATCTGCAGAATACCGTTTTCAAACTTTGCGGCCATATCCTCTACGGTTACGGCAGTACCTACATAGAAGCTGCGGCTCATGGCGCCGGCATAGCGCTCCTGACGGATGTAACGGCCCTTTTGATCCTGCTCGTCTTTATCCAGACCCTTTTCTGCGCGGATGGTCAGATAGCCGTTTTCCAGCTCAACCTGAATCTCTTCCTTCTTAAAGCCCGGCAGATCAATATCCAACTCGTAGGTCTTGTCTGTCTCACGGATATCAGTCTTCATGAGATTCTTGGCATGCTTGCCATAGAGGGGATTTTTACGGCCAAACATGGCATCCATATCAAACATGTTATCAAAAAGATCTTCTGCAAAAATACTGGGCATCATAAGTCATTCCTCCAATATATTCATTCGGTTCCCTGCTGTGAAATCTGAATCTACAGCTGTGAACTTTGTTGTCATGATGTTGTTTTGAACGCCAGATCCGGTTCCTTTCCGGAACCCTCTCCTTAAGTTCAATTTCATTATAGCACCATTTTTAGCACTGTCAAGCCGAGAGTGCTAAAAATCCGTGAACCTTTTGTGAATACATTTTATGGTAAAATATAGAGGAAAAACAACAGAAATCCAAAAAATACTATGAGATTCTCTCGTTTCTTACTTTATTATCGTACTTTAATGTGATATATTAATGTGGTCGGTAAATGGATTGGAATGGAGTGAACTTTCATGAAGGAGCATTCATCCATGAATGATGCGTTTGCCTATGCAGTTTTGTCCGTGGTGGAGGAAATTCCATGTGGAACTGCGGCCACCTATGGTCAAATTGCGAAGCTCATTGGCAAAGAGAAAAATGCACGGCTGGTAGCCAGAGTATTATCTCATGCTGAATATTATGGTACGTATCCCTGTCATCGGGTCGTCAATCATGCTGGTCGCATTGCACCGGCATGGCCGGAGCAGGCAATGCTGCTGATTCAGGAGGGATGCATTATGAAGGACAGTACCCATGTGGATCTAAAGCGCAGTGGATGGAATATCTGAGGCAAAAATTTGGATATACTGTGCGCTTTCATTTGAATGTATCTGATTCTGCGTACTTATCCCGTAAAATCCGGGAAACCAGCTCTTCGATGTGGATCAGAGAGCCTCGGTCAATCATATAGTCAAAAGAAATCAGACGTCCTCCCCTGTCATAAAAGCTTTGCAGCCGACTGTCGGAAAAGCCTGGCTCCAGAATGGCCGAGTTGGGTGAGATAATAATCGTGTCATATTTTTGAATAAATTGCAGAATGGAGTCAACATCCACATCAAAGTGTATGGAGAGTGGACTTGGGAGCGCACAAAACCGCTCCATTTCCTCACAAATCAGGTTTGCAAATTTATTGCTGGAAGTGACGATACCGATGGAGGCATTTTGCGGCAAAGTGGAAATGCTGATAATGCATTGCTGACTCAGAGCTTCCGAGACAGGAAAGAGATTTTCATGGCTGGTTTTCAGGCATTCTGTTACCTGACCATAATGGGTCTCTGTGGTAAAAATCAAGTCATAATCCGCCAGAAGCGCATCCGGTGCATCATCCATGATCACACTGTCTACCAAAATTGCGGACAGGGTAATGTCCGGAAGATAGGATAGCTGACGCTTGAAAATGCCCAGTGATTCCGAATTACAGTCGATCATTGCACACCGGACAGGACGGTTGGTACGGGTCCGATGGATAACGCACATATGAAATAGCGTTTCTATTTCTTCCATGGGAAAGTCCCAAAATTCCAGACGGTCCAGCAGACTGTTGATCATATTGGTTGCCTGCTTCCGCATACCGCCATCATAGAGCTTCTTTTCTGCATAGACATAGGTACCACTGCCCTGAATGATCTCAATGATGTTGTTGTCGGCAAGTTCTTTGTAGGCCTTTTTAATAGTGCCCCGGGAAACATACAGCTGCTGTGCTAATTCTCGCTCTGTAGGGAGTTTTTCTCCGGGGCTCAACTCGCCGGAACGAATCTTTTTGAGGATTTCATCCATCAATTGCTTGTAAATTGGTTTACTTCCGTTGAGTTCGAAGGTCAAATGAATCTCCTCCAATCAAATTGGTATACTTCTTTTCGTTCAATATAGCAATATTTCTGTATTTTTGCAAGTATTCCACAAAAAAATGATAGCAAAAGGTATATTAATTTGTTATTTTTACTTTTTTTATTGACGAAATTTTCACATTTCAGTATAATTGGTTTATAAAAATCCAAATGGTATAGTTCTTTTTTAGTGGCGGAAACCGGGTGTGGAGCATTTCCGGATCGCATAAATTTACTTCTAAGAAAAGAGAGGTTAGAAAAAATGAAGATGGCAAAGAAAATATTGTCCTCCCTGTTGGCTGCGTCTATGCTGCTGGGAACCCTCACCGCATGCGGTGGTGGCAACAGTGATACAACGGGATCTGCTGCCCAGAGCGGCACAGAAGCAGCTGCTTCCTCCGGAAATACGCTGACCGTAGGTATGATGGCGGATTCTGCTGGCTTTGATCCCGCAGAGTCTCAGGGATCTACCATTGGCATGTCCCTTGTTTATGACACTGTGGTGCGCATGGATGTAAACGGACAGCTTCAGCCCTGTCTGGCTACCGATTGGGAGTGGACAGATGACACTACAGTGGTACTGACCATCCGGGATGGTGTCAAGTTCTCTAATGGGGATCCTTTGACCCCGGAGGATGTGCTGTTTACCTTCCGTCATTTCACCGAAGGTTCTGCCACATATGCGGCAGATACCGGTTATGACAACATTGATTTTGATAACTGCTCTGTGGACGGCATGAAGCTGACCATTAAGCTCAAGGAGCCTGATGTACTGTTTATTGATCGTATGGTTTCCTTCCGCTGGTCCTCTGTGGTCAGCCAGAAGCTGGGACAGATGACTGAAGATGAGATTTGGAGTTCCCCTGTGGGTACCGGCCCCTACACCTGTGTAGAGAATGTATCCGGCTCCTATGCAACCTTTAAGCGCAACGAGGACTACTGGGGCGATAAGCCTGCTGCAGAGGAGATCACCATTCGCTACTATGCAGAAGAGACAACCATGATGATCGATCTGGAGACCGGCGCCATTGATATTGCAGTTGGCCTCTCTGACAACAATGCAAAGCGTCTGGAAAATGGCGAAGCCAAGGGTCAGTGCAAGATCGTTCCCTCCGGTGATATGATTCTGTTTACCATGCCGGAGTATGTAGACGTATTCCAGGATATCAATGTTCGTGAGGCAGTTGCCCATGCGCTGAATGTTGAGCAGCTGACCAAGATCTCTCTGGGCGAGTTGGGTAAGCCCGCCACATCTACAGTTCCCGAGACCACCAAGTTCTATAAGAATGTAGGCGCTTACTCCTATGATCCTGAACTTTCCAAGCAGATTCTTGCGGATGCAGGCTATCAGGATGGCGACATTAACTTGAAAATCGTCTATGTACAGAGTGATGTCAATGATAAGATGTGCGAGGCGGCACAGTCCATGCTGAAGGAGGTTGGCATCAACCTTTCTGTTGAGGGCTATGATTTTGCCACTGCCATTTCCTACTTTATGAACGGTGATCTGGACTTCTCTCTGGCAGAGTTCACGGAGAACTGCTTTGACCCTGCCATCCTCTATTCCTTTGGCGCTGCGGAATGCACCAACGCCTGCATGGCCCTTCAGGATGAAGAGTTTAACAAGCTGATCCGTGAGGGTAAATCCACCAGTGATGAGGCAAAGCGTCAGGAGATCTATGGCGAGGTACAGGATTATATGTATAATCTCTATCGCTGGATCCCTGTGGCAGAAAAGATGGTTGCAACCGGCCTTGGTGATCGGATCAATGCTGACTCTTACTATGCATTTGATGCGACCTGCCCGGATCTGCGCTATGTGACCTTCAACAGCTGAGTTTTCGGAAATCTTAATCAATATGGCGGACGAATGTCCGCCATATTGATTCAAATGGGCAGATTATCTGCACAAAAGGAGGAAAAAGTCATATGCTCAGATTTATTCTGAAGCGGCTGCTGGCAATTATACCGGTGGTACTGGGTGTTTTGCTGATTGTATTTTCTGTCATGCGTATGGCGCCCGGAGATCCTGCCATGGCTGCGCTGGGAAACCGTTATACAGAAGAGCAGTATGAGGCCAAAAAAGAAGAATTGGGATTAGACCGTCCGTTTCTGGTTCAGTTTGCCGACTATGTGGTAGGGGTCGTGACCCGGTTTGATCTGGGCACATCCTATAAAAGCAACCGTTCCGTCAACACGGAAATTCTCGAGCGGCTTCCTGTAACGCTGCGGCTGGGCCTTACCGGCATTGTAATTACGGTGGTGCTGGGCGTTCCACTGGGAATATTGGCGGCAGTGAAACAGTATTCCATCGGAGATTATATTGCAACAGTGTTATCTCTGATCATGGCATCCATGCCAAGCTTCTGGCTGGGTTTAATGCTGATTATCATCTTTGCGTTGCGCCTCCAATGGCTGCCGGCTTCCATGCCATCCATTGCGGCGGCCAGCGCAAAATATTGGATCCTTCCTGCAATCACCATTGGCCTGCCCCCTGTGGCATCGGTACTGCGGTTTACCCGCTCGACTATGCTGGATGTGGTTCGGCAGGATTACATTCGCACGGCGCGCTCTAAGGGCCTGTCAGAAAAGGTGGTCATCTTCAAGCATGCGCTCCGCAATGCGCTGCTTCCGATCATCACCTTTGTGGGAATTATGCTGGGCGGAACTGTGGCCGGTTCCGTGGTTATTGAGAGCATTTTCTCCATTCCCGGCATTGGCTCCCTGGTCACCACCGCTGTGAGCAATCAGGATTATCCCATTATTCAGGGCTGCGTACTGGTGCTGTCGATTCTGATCTGTCTCATTAATCTGGTGGTAGATGTGATCTATGGCTTTGTGGATCCCAGAATCATGTCCATGTACACCAGTGGAAAGAAAAAAGACCGCAAAAAGCGTGTAGAAGCGGAGGTGCAGTCGTGAAGAAAAATCAGACTACCGATCTGGAAAAGAAGCACAGCCAGTTGGGCGATATTATGAAGCGGCTGTTCCGCAATAAGCTGGCAGTGCTTGGTATGATCCTTGTGATCCTGCTGGTATTCAGCGCTGTATTTGCTCCGCTGATTGCGCCCTATGATTATGCGGCACAGGACTATGACAACGTATTTGCATATCCTTCCAAGGATCATCTGTTGGGAACAGACGAATATGGCCGGGATCTTTTGAGCCGAATCATCTTTGGCGGACGGATCTCTCTGCTGGTTGCGGTGATGGCAATCATCAGCTCACTGATCGTTGGAGGCATGCTGGGTGTTGCGGCAGGCTATTTCAGCGGAAAATCCGACAGCATCATCATGCGTCTGGTAGATATTCTTCAGGCGGTTCCCCCCTTCCTGCTGGCAATATGTATTTCAGCGGCGTTGGGTACCGGCGTGGAAAAAACGGCCATTGCATTGGCAATCGGCTATATTCCAAGCTATGCCCGAATCATGCGGGCACAGGTCATGTCCATACGGGGGCAGGAATATGTAGAGGCGGCACGGCTCTCCGGTGCGGGAAATCTCCGCATTATGCTGCGGCACATCGTGCCCAACACCATTTCGCCTATTATTGTAGACTCCACATTGAAGCTGGGAGATTGTATCCTCTCGATCTCCGGCCTAAGCTTTATTGGTCTGGGCGTTCGGCCTCCAACACCGGAATGGGGCTCAATGCTCTCTGTTGGACGGCAGTACATCATGCAATTCTGGCCCATGGTAGTATTCCCGGGCATTGCAATTATTCTGACGCTGTTTGGTTTTAATCTGTTTGGTGATGGCCTCCGGGATGCTCTGGATCCCCGGCTGAAGCGCTAAAGGAGGGACAGCACAATGAGTATTCTTGATATCAAGGATCTGGAGATCCAGTTCCAGACAGATGATGGCTGCGCAAAAGCAGTCAATGGTGTCAATCTCTCTCTGGAAGAGGGAGATACACTGGGATTGGTGGGAGAAACCGGCGCAGGCAAAACGACTACTGCCCTTGGCATCATGCGGCTGATCTCGGACCCACCCGGAAAGTATGTGGGCGGTGAGATCCTGTTCCGCGGAAAAAATCTGCTGGAAGTCTCGGAAGCGGAAATGCGGAAGATCCGGGGTGAGCAGATCGCAATGATCTTCCAGGATCCCATGACGGCCCTGAACCCTGTGCTTCGAGTGGATGATCAGATCGCAGAGGTCATTCGGCTTCACGCAAAGTGCTCCAAAAAGGAGGCACTGAGCCGGGCACTAAAAATGCTGGAAACGGTAGGTATCCCCGCTTCCCGGGGCAGTGATTATCCCCATCAGTTCTCCGGCGGTATGAAACAGCGTGTTGTGATTGCCATTGCACTGGCCTGTAATCCCCAACTGCTGATTGCCGATGAGCCTACCACGGCACTGGATGTTACCATTCAGGCACAGGTGCTCCATATGATGGCACAGCTCAAAGAGCAGTTCCACACGACAATGATCCTTATTACCCATGACCTTGGTGTTGTAGCGCAGGTTTGTAATAAGGTTGCGATCATGTACGCCGGTGAAATTGTGGAATCCGGAACCCTTCGGGATATCTTCCTTTCCCCACAGCATCCCTATACCAATGGGCTGTTTCGCTCGCTGCCATCGGTCAATGCCGCACGGCGGCTCCAGCCCATTGCGGGTCTGATGCCGGATCCCATGAATTTGCCGGAAGGCTGTAAGTTCCACACCAGATGTCCTTATGCGACAGATGCGTGTCGGAGCGCAATGCCGGCGTCTGTAGAAGTATCTCCCGGACACTTTGTAAAGTGCCATACGCCGGGGATCGGAAATGAAAAGGGGGCAAAGGCATGAGTGAGTCTACACATCTTCTGGATGTTCAGCACCTGAAAAAGTATTTTAAGACGCCTGGTGGTATGCTCCATGCGGTAGATGATGTTTCCTTTACCATTGACGCCGGAAAAACGCTGGGTGTGGTTGGAGAGTCTGGCTGCGGAAAATCAACGCTGGGTCGTACCATTCTCGGTTTGGCTCCAGCCACAGAGGGTGAGATTCTGTTCCATGGAAAGAGCATTGTGGGCCTTTCCAGCCGGGAGCAGAAGCATCTGTATCGGGATATGCAGCTGGTGTTTCAGGATCCGTATGCGTCGCTGGATCCTCGTTTCACGGTGGAAAAGATCATTTCCGAGCCCCTCAAGGCCTACGGCATGTCCAAGGAGGAGCAGCATCAGGTGGTGCTGGAACTGGCGGGCAAGGTGGGTATCAACCCCGATTATCTGAATCGTTATCCCCATCAGTTCTCCGGCGGTCAGCGCCAGCGCATCGGCATCGCCCGCAGCCTGGCGGTGCAGCCGAAGTTCGTCGTCTGCGACGAAGCGGTTTCCGCGCTGGACGTGTCCATTCAGAGCCAGATCATCAACCTGCTGGCCGATTTAAAGGAACAGAGCAACCTGACTTATCTGTTCATCACGCACGATCTTTCCGTCGTCAAGTACATTTCCGACCGCATCGGCGTCATGTATCTGGGCAACATGGTCGAGCTGGCGAACACGCAGGAGCTGTTTGACCATCCGCTGCACCCGTATACGGAAGCGCTGATGGCCGCGATTCCGACCACGGACGTGGAGGAGCACCGCGAACTGCGCATTCTGGAAGGCGACATCCCCAGCCCGGTCAATCCGCCGCAGGGATGCAAATTCCACACGCGCTGCGCGCACTGCACGGAAATCTGCAAGCACGCCGTGCCGGAGTGGAAGGAAATGGCGCCGGGCCACTTCGTCGCCTGCCACCATCCGTTGGGCGGGGAGGAATAAGCCATGCGCGTGCGCATGCCTTTTCAGGGACGCTACGAGCGTTTCCGCAAGCTGCAAAGGGAAAAGATGGGCGAGCAGATTACCGACCGCGCGCCCTGCGACGAAATGGAGAAAGGCGACGGGCTGGCGATGCTCATCGCCGCGATGATTACCATTGTGCCGATCTGTCTTGCCGTGATGGCGGTGTTGGCGCTGGCGGGATATTTCTTCATCGTTCGATAAAAAAAGCGGCCTGAGGCCGTGAATATAAAAAGCGAATCTCTTTCAAAAGAAGGAGGTTCGCTTTTTGACTCCTTCCGGCTGCCTTCGGCATCCCACCTCCCTCAAAGAGGGAG
>OLRG01000613.1_pt1 | contig 33411 bp, 29 predicted proteins | sample 1672331 | NCBI WGS metagenome assembly OLRG01 (sample SAMEA3136672, study PRJEB25190) | human gut metagenome
GCGGTCTAGGACAGACTGCGCCCAACCCGGTTCTGTCTACGATGAAGAACTTCCGGGATGAGTATATTGCCCATGTTGTAGAGAAGCGCTGCCCCGCAGGCTCCTGTAAGGCGCTGCTCAGCTATAGCATTGACCCCGCGAAATGTAAGGGCTGCTCCGCCTGCTCCCGTGTCTGCCCCGCAGACGCCATCAGCGGCGTGATCCGCTCTCCCTTTAAGATCGATACATCCAAGTGCATCAAGTGCGGCAGCTGCATGGAGAAGTGTAAGTTTGGCGCAATTTCCAAGGGTTAAGGAGGCTCGGCAAGATGGATACTGTGAAATTGAAAATCAACGGCATGGAAGTGGAAGCCCCTGCCGGCTCCACCATTATTCAGGCCGCCAATCTTGCAGGGGTGAAGATCCCTTCCCTCTGCTACCTGAAGGACCTGAACGAGATCGGCGCATGCCGAATCTGTATGGTTGAGGTAAAGGGCGCAAAGGGCCTGGTGGCCTCCTGTGTGTACCCGGTCAATGAGGGCATGGAGGTGTTCACCAACACCGAAAAGGTCCGCAAGGCCAGAAAGATGACCCTGGAGCTGATTCTCTCCAACCACCGGATGGAGTGCCTGACCTGCCGGAGAAGCGGCACCTGCGAGCTGCAGGAGCTGGCCCATGAGTTCGGCATCGAGCAGGTACGGTTCCAGACTCCCAATATGAAGCCTCAGATCGAGGATTCTGCCATTCATCTGGTGCGGGATAACTCCAAGTGTGTACTGTGCCGCCGCTGTGTGGCTGCATGTCAGAATCAGGGCGTTGGCGTGATCGGCTGCAATGAACGAGGCTTTGTTACGGAGATCGGCAGCCCCTTTGGCCGTGATCTGGTGGAGACTGCCTGTATTTCCTGCGGACAGTGCATTGTGAACTGTCCCACCGGCGCACTGACCGAACGGGATGACACCGATAAGGTTTGGGCCGCACTGGGCAATCCTGAGAAGCACGTGGTGGTGGCCACGGCGCCCTCCGTCCGGGCCGGTCTGGGCGAGTGCTTCGGCATGCCCATCGGCACCAATGTTGAGGGGAAGATGGCAGCCGCTCTGCGCCGCCTGGGATTTGATCAGGTCTTTGACGTGGATACCGCTGCAGACTTCACCATCATAGAGGAAGGTACTGAGCTGCTTGGCCGCATCAAGGAAGGCGGCAAGCTGCCGTTGATCACCTCCTGCTCTCCCGGCTGGGTTCGGTATGCGGAGCAGTATCACCCGGATTTCCTGCCCAATATCTCCTCCTGTAAATCTCCTCAGGGGATGTTTGGCAGCCTGATGAAGACCTACTATGCGGAGAAGATGGGGATTGACCCCAAGGATCTGTTTGTGGTCTCTGTCATGCCCTGCACTGCAAAGAAGTATGAGATCCAGCGGCCCGATATGGAAGCTGTTCCCGGCTGCAAGGATATTGACGTTTCCATCACTACCCGGGAGCTGGGCGACATGATCAAGCGGGCCGGCATCGACTTTACGGCACTGCCTGACGAAAAGTTTGATCCGATCTTTGGCATTGCCTCCGGTGCGGCAGATATCTTCGGCGTCACCGGTGGCGTCATGGAGGCTGCGCTCCGTACGGTTTCTTCCATTCTCATGGGAGACGAAAACGCTCCGCTGGAATTCCACGATGTCCGTGGCTTTGAGGCTGTGAAGGAAGCGACCTATGAGCTGCCCGGCAAGACGGTGCGTGTCGCGGTTGTTTCCGGCACCAAGAATGCGGGTCAGCTGCTGGATGCCATCCGCAAGGGAGAGAAGGAATATGACTTCGTGGAGGTCATGTGCTGCCCCGGCGGCTGCATCAATGGCGGCGGACAGCCCTATGTTCCTGCCAACGTGAAGAACTTTGTGGATTACCGGAGCCTTCGTGCCAAGGCCCTCTATGATGAGGACAAGGGAAAGCAGCTGCGGAAGAGCCATCACAACCCCATTGTGCAGGAGGTCTATGCAAACTATCTGGGCGCATGGGGCGGCGAAAAGGCCCACCATATTCTCCATACCAAGTATTACGCACAGCCCAAGTACCGTATTTGAATCAACGTTGTACAGCCCCGGCCTGCTGGCCGGGGCTGTTTTGCTGCACATTGCCAAGTTGTAAAATGTCAAAAAAGAAAGTATAATATCGTCTCAAGGGGGCGGAGAACCGCTGCATTCGACGGGAGGTCATACATGAAAAGCAGAAAAGCACCGGCGTTATTATTGATGCTGGTGACGTTGATCAATTGTTTCTTACTGCCCTCTGCGGCGGTAGATGGCGGGAAATGGGTAGACAGTCTACAGGAAAAAACGCTCCTGATATTAGGCGACAGCTACTGTGCGGGCTACGGCCTTGCCCGCCGGGAAGATGCGTGGCCCTATGAAATGGCCAGTCGGTGGAACATGAAATACGTGGATCACGCCATCAGCGGCTCCACCTTTGCTGCCGGGGCCCAGAGCAGTGCGCCGATGGTGGAGCGCGTCCGGGAAATTGCAGCGGATCCGGTGGATATGATTGTAGTGCAGGGCAGCTCCAACGACTGGTCGCACAATATCCCGGTGGGGGAGCTTGACTCCAGAGACCCGGAAACGGCCATGGGCGCCTTAAATGTGATTCTGGACACGCTGGAGGAGGCCCACCCGGAGGCGAAGCTCCTGTGCTTTACTCCGTGGATCTCCAACGGAGCAGAGAATGATCTGGGGCTGGAGACTACAGCCTATCATGATGCCATGCTGGCCCTCTGTGAAAGCCGGGACATTCCCTGCTATGATGCCGCAGATACGGAGAACAACGGCATTGAGATGGATCAGCCGGCATTCCGAAGCGAATACTGCCTGACGCCCACAGACCGCTGGCATATGAATCCCAAGGGGCAGGCCATGTTTGCGCCGATTTTTGCCCAGTGGCTTCAGGAGATGCTGTATGGCCCCTATGAGGCTGCTGACCAGTTTACGGACCTGATCCCGGCGGATGATGTACTTCGGCAGGCGGTGGGCCTGCTGACGGAGCAGGGGATCATGAATGGAATATCGGAGCGGCTGTTTGCACCGGCCAGAGCGGCCACCAGAGAGACGCTTGCTGTGACCTTGTATCGAATGGCTGGAAGCCCGGAGTCGGGGCGGCTGGAATTTTCGGATGTAATGTCGGATCAGGGCAGCTACCCGGCCATATGCTGGGCAGTGTCACAGGGGCTTATGGAGGGAGACGGACAGTTCTTTCCGGCAAGAAGCCTGACCAGGCAGGAGCTGGCGGCGGCAATCTACCGATATGATACGCAAATTGCCGGAGAAGAGATCACGGCCCTTTCCGGACTGGGGCATTACCCGGATCGGGATCAGCTGGCGGACGGCGCAGCAGCGGCATTTTCCTGGGCGCTTCAGGAGCAGCTGATGTTGCCGGAAAACGGTTTGCTGCGGCCGCAGTCTGCTGTTTCCCGGGGCCAACTGGCCCAGGTTCTGGCGACACTGTGGAATCGTACAATAAACTGAGGAAAAACTCCAGATACTTTACCACATAAATGCGTTGCATCAATGAATGAGATGTGCTATAATCATCCCAAGATCGAAACAGAAAGGCATGAATACCCATGGATACCCTGAAAAATATGAAATTCCTGCGGAAGCTTCCCACGCCGGAGGAGATCCAGCAGTCCATCCCCCTGTCCAAAGAGGGCGCAGCCGCCAAGGTGCGCCGGGATCAGGAAATTGCAGACATTTTTTCCGGCAAAGATGATAGGCTGCTGCTGATCATCGGTCCCTGCTCGGCAGACCGGGAGGATGCCGTGATCGATTATATTACCAGACTGATCCCTGTACAGGAAAAGGTCAAGGATAAGATCCTGATGATCCCCAGAATATATACCAATAAGCCCCGTACCACCGGCGATGGCTACAAGGGAATTGCCTCACAGCCGGATCCCACAGAGCGGCCGGATATGGTCAAGGGACTGATCTCCATGCGCCATATGCACGTGCGTGCAGTGAATGAAACGGGCTTTACCTGCGCCGATGAGGTGCTGTACCCGGGCAATGACGGCTATCTGGCGGATGTGCTGAGTTACGTAGCAGTGGGCGCTAGGTCTGTGGAAAATCAGCAGCACCGTCTGGTGGCCAGCGGCCTTGCGGTGCCGGTAGGCATGAAAAACCCCACCTCCGGCGACCTCAGCGTTATGCTCAATTCGATCACCGCGGCCCAGCATCCCCATATTCTCTCCTATTGCAGCTGGGAGGTGGAGACCATGGGCAATCCGCTGGCCCATGCGATCCTCAGAGGCTATGTGGACAATACAGGCCGTACCCGGCCTAACTACCACTATGAGGACCTGATGGGACTTTACGAGCAGTATCAGGCCAAGAATCTTCAGAATATGGCGGTGATCGTGGACACCAACCATGCCAACTCCGGAAAGCAGTACCTGCAGCAGACCCGCATTGTCAGCGAGGTCATGCATGCCCGCCGTCATTCCAGCGAGATCTGCGGTATGGTCAAGGGCTTTATGATTGAGAGCTATTTGGAGGATGGAAGTCAGAAGGTTGGCGAGGGGATCTACGGAAAATCCATTACGGATCCCTGCTTGGGCTGGGAGAAGACCGAACGGATGATTCTGGAATTGGCAGACCAGCTTTGAGAATACAAGTACAGCCGTCGGCATAAGTCGACGGCTGTATTTTATTCGGAAGACAGAACCTGCAGCGGGGGCCCATCCAGATGGAGCACTGCGGCACCCAGTGCCCGTGCTTCCTCCAAATGGTGGGTGGCGATGACAACGGGCTTTTCTGCGGCGGCTTCCAGAATGGCGGGGTATAGCAGGGACTTGGTATCGCTGTCCAGACCCTGAAAGGGCTCGTCCAGAAGCAGCAGCTGGCTGGGCGCGGCCAGTGCCCGCACAATGGCCACCCGGCGGCGCATGCCGCCGCTGAGAGAACCGGGGCGGGCATGATATTCCTGTTCCAGACCGCACAGCCGGAGCCATCGGCGGGCCTCCGCCTGGGATATGCCGGAAGCAGCGGTGAGATTTGCCTCTACGCTGAGCCATGGGATCAGACGATCCTCCTGAAATACCATGCGGCTATCGAGCATATGGGTGATGCTGCCGCTGTTCAGCGGAGTAAGACCGGCCAGCACCCGCAGCAGCGAGGTTTTGCCGCAGCCGGAAGGGCCGCTGAGACAGAGGACGCCCTGAGACGGAAGAGACAGAGAAAAATCCTGTAGAATGATCTTATCTCCCAACTGTAGATTTCCGTGCAGCAGCTCCATGATATGCCCTCCCAATTCCTTTTGTTTAGCATACACGGCGAGGGAAAGAAAGTCAATATTTCGACCCGGCAAAAACTTGCATGTTGTGATCACTGGCGCTATAATGAAAGTATCTCAGAGGGAAAGGCTGTGATTGTATGAAACAATATCCCATGATCACCATTAGCCGTCAATATGGTACCGACGGCCATCAGATTGCGAAGCTACTGGCAGAGAAGCTGGGGCTGCCCTTCTATGATAAGGATCTAATTACCATCGCATCCAAAGAGACACGCTTTGATGAAAAGGCATTTGAAGCGGCGGAGCAGACCGCCACAACAGCACTGGGCTATGTGCTCAGTAACCGCAGCAACCGCAGCATTTACGGTATGCCCCTCAACGATCAGCTGTTTATGGTGCAGTCCGGCGTGATCCGCACCATTGCGGATAAGGGCCCTGCGGTCTTTGTGGGCCGCTGCGCCGACTATGTGCTCTCCGGCTATAAGCCCACCATTGACATTTTCCTTCAGGCAAGCAAAGAAGCGAGAAAGAATACCGTAGTGGAGCGGGAGCATATTTCGCAGAAAGAGGCAGAGAATCAGATCGCACGGATGGACAAGGCACGTGCTACATACTATAACTACTACACAGACCGCAAGTGGAGTGACCTCAAGAATTATGATATTGCCTTGAACGTCAGCCATTTAACGCCGGAGGAAGCAGCGGGACTGCTTGCCACCTTTATCAATCAGGTGGTGGATAAGACGGGCCTTGTGGAAGAAGAGGCTCGGGAAGAAAAAGCTGCAAAGAAATCATGATCGTTATAAACGCCTTGGGGCCGCTGCATGATGCAGCGGCCCCTTTTGCATGCCGATGGCTCCAATCAGCGCAATACATAAGGGAATGGGAGCCGGGTAAAATAGAATAAAATTGGTTTTTACACAGGTTTTACGAACCGGGGATTTCAGACTTTACATTCTCCATGTATCATGAGAACCGTAACAAGGAAATCCATGATAAAGACAAAAAAAGGAGTAACGATGATTATGAAAAAACTGATTTCTATGCTTGCAGTATCCGCAATGCTGGTTGGCTGTCTGGCCGGATGCGGAAGCACGAGTAACGATACGGCCTCTGCGGCAGCCTCTTCCGCAGCCGCCACCGAGGCCACAGCCGCCCCTGCCGCTGAGACTGAGGCCGCAACGGAAGCACCTGCTGCTTCTGCTGCTGAGACCGAGGCTCCCGCTGCGGAGGCCACCGGTTCCAAGCTGGACTCTGACATCACGGTGGTGTCCCGTGAGGAAGGCTCCGGCACCCGGGGCGCATTCGTAGAGCTCATGAAGATCGAGGATGACGATGGTGACCACACCGTAGAGACCGCTGAGATCAGCAACTCCACCTCTGTGGTAACCCAGACTGTGGCAGGCAACACCGCTGCAATCGGCTACATCTCCTTGGGCTCTCTCAATGACAGCGTCAAGGCAGTCAAGGTTGACGGCGTAGAGCCCACTGTTGAGAACATCAAGGCCGGTTCCTATGCAGTATCCCGTCCCTTTGAGATCTGCTATAAGGATGAGAACCTGACCGATCTGGGCAAGGACTTCATCTCCTATATCATGAGCGCTGAGGGCCAGAAGATCGTAGATGACGAGGGCTACATTGCCATGGACGAGAGCGCTGAGAGCTACACCGGCTCCGGCATGAGCGGCAACCTGAGCCTCAACGGCTCCACCTCCGTATCCCCTCTGATGGAAAAGCTGGCTGAGGCATACCGTGCCATCAACCCCGATGTTACCATCGACATTCAGCAGACCGGCTCCGGCGCCGGCATCACCGCCACCGCAGACGGCACCTGTGAGATCGGCATGAGCAGCCGTGCACTGAAGGATGAGGAGCTGGCACAGGGGATCACTGAGCAGCAGATTGCACTGGACGGCATTGCTGTGATTGTCAACAAGGATAACGGTGTAGAGGACCTGAGCTCCGAGCAGATTCGCCAGATCTTTGTAGGCGAGGTTACCAACTGGGCTGAGCTGGGCTGAACTGACATCCAATGATCCATACCATCCCGCCGCGAAGCTGCTTCGCAGCGGGATGTGTGGTACATGGAACATTTCAGCTCCAATGCGAAGACTCGGAAAGGAAATAATCCGGTATGAGAAAATATAAAGAAAAAATCATGCAGGTGGTGTTCCTGCTGACGGCCTGTGTATCCATTGCGGCAGTGGCGCTGATCTGCATTTATCTGCTGGGAAGCGGCATTCCCACTATTTTGAAGATCGGCCCCGCTAATTTCTTCGGGAAGGTATGGAAGCCCAGCAAAAATCTTTTTGGCATCCTGCCCATGATTGTCGGCTCCATTTATGTGACGGCAGGTGCGATCCTGATTGGCGTACCCATTGGCCTGCTTTGTGCCATTTATCTGTCTCGGTTTTGCCCCAAGCCCATCTATCGTGTGCTGAAGCCTGCTGTAGAGCTGATGGCCGGTATTCCTTCCATCGTCTACGGCTTCTTTGGACTGATGGTTATCGTGCCGGTGATCCAGAAGCTTTCGGGCACCAGCGGAAAGAGCCTGCTGACGGCCTCCATCCTGCTGGGCATTATGATCCTGCCCACCATCATCTCTGTGGCGGAGTCCTCGCTGAATGCAGTGCCCAACAGCTATTATGAGGGTTCACTGGCACTGGGGGCCACCCATGAGCGCAGCGTGTTTTCCGCAGTACTTCCGGCAGCCAAGTCCGGCGTTATGTCCGGTGTGGTCCTCGGCGTTGGCCGTGCCATTGGCGAGACCATGGCTGTCATCATGATTGCCGGCAATCAGGCCATTATGCCTTCGGGGCTGCTCAAGGGGCTCCGTACCATGACCGCTAATATTGTGCTGGAGATGGGCTATGCGTCCGGTTTACACCGGGAGGCTCTGATCGCCACCGGCGTGGTGCTGTTCGTGTTTATCCTCATCATTAATACCTGCTTCTCTCTGCTGAAAAGGAGGAATGGATGATGACAGAGACAAAGAAAATCAATCAGGTTTCCGCAAAGGAAAAATGGGTGAGCTATCTCCATCATCCCATGGCGCTGGTGGAGTTTCTGCTGGTGCATCTGGCAGCGATCATTACAGCGGCTGTAGTGCTGTTCCTGATTGCCTATGTGCTCATTACCGGCGTGCCCCATATCCATAAGGAGCTGTTTGCATGGACTTGGACTACAGAAAATCAGTCCATGATGCCAGCTCTTGTGAATACGCTTGTGATGACGCTGCTGAGTCTGCTCATTGCGGTGCCCATCGGCGTCTGCGCAGCGATCTATACGGTGGAATACGCCAAGCGGGGCAACAAGCTGGTCAAGCTGGTGCGGCTGACGGCGGAGACCCTGCAGGGGATCCCTTCTATCGTCTATGGCATTTTCGGCTATGTATTTTTTAATGTGGCACTGCACTTTGGGTTCTCTATGCTTTCCGGTGCGCTGACGCTTTCTATTATGATCCTGCCGCTGATCCTTCGTACTACAGAAGAGGCGCTGATGGCAGTGCCGGACTCCTATCGGGAGGGCAGCTTTGGGCTGGGCGCAGGAAAGCTCCGGACGGTATTCCGTATTGTTTTGCCCTCGGCAATGCCCGGCGTGCTGGCTGGTGTGATCCTTGCCATCGGACGAATTGTGGGTGAGAGTGCAGCTCTGATCTATACCTCCGGTTCCGGTACTGGAAACCTGTCCTTTATCAAGAACGGAGCCGTTAGCCTGACTGCACCGCTGCTTCAGTCCACCAGAACCCTTTCAGTTCACATGTATGCGCTGATGAGCGAGGGGCTGTATACGGATCAGGCTCACGCCACCGCAGTCATTCTGATGGTGCTGGTGATCGGCCTCAACGCCCTATCCTCCTATGCGGCAAAAAAGCTCACCAAACAGTAAGAGGAGACGGAATATGGATAAAATTACGGTTGAAAATCTGAATTTATACTACGGGGACTTTCATGCCCTGAAAAACATCAATCTGAAAATCCCTGCCAACAAAATTACAGCCTTTATCGGCCCTTCCGGCTGCGGCAAGTCTACGCTGATGAAGTCCATCAACCGGATGAACGATCTGGTGGAGGGCTGCAAGATCACCGGCTCCATTAAGCTGGGGGAGGAAGAGATCTACGGCGGCATGGATGTAAACCAACTGCGGAAGCGGGTGGGCATGGTATTCCAGAAGGCCAATCCATTCCCCATGAGCATCTTTGACAATGTGGCCTATGGCCCCAGAACCCACGGGATCCGCAATAAGCAGAAGCTGGAGGAGATCGTAGAAAACTCCCTTCGCTCTGCGGCCATTTGGGACGAGGTAAAGGATCAGCTGAAAAAGAGTGCACTGGCACTTTCCGGTGGACAGCAGCAGCGGCTGTGTATCGCCCGGGCTTTGGCGGTGGAACCGGAGGTGCTGCTGATGGATGAATCTACCTCGGCACTGGATCCTATTTCCACCGGAAAGATCGAGGAGCTGTGTGTGGAACTGAAAAAGGACTACACCATTATTATGGTCACCCATAATATGCAGCAGGCCGTACGAGTGTCCGATGAGACGGCATTCTTTCTGCTGGGCGAGGTCATCGAATACGGAGATACGGAAAAGATGTTCTCGGTCCCCACAGATAAGCGTACAGAGGATTACATCACCGGACGGTTTGGTTAAGGAGGTTTTGGCACTATGAGAAAGACATTCGATCAGCAGCTGGAACTGCTGAGTCAAGAGCTGACCCACATGGGCGCGCTCTGTGAGACAGCCATTGCATCTGCCACAGAAGCGCTGAAAACACGGGATGTGGCGCTGGCCAGACAGGCCATTGCAGCGGATCAGGAAATTGATCAGCAGGAGCGGGAAATCGAGCGGCTGTGCCTGAAGCTTCTCCTGCAGCAGCAGCCCGTGGCCCGGGATCTGCGGCAGATTTCCTCTGCACTGAAAATGATCACAGATATGGAGCGGATCGGAGATCAGGCGGCGGACATTTCAGAAATCGTTACCTATATGTCCGAGGAGAATATCATTCAGGAGCTGGATCGTATCGATGCCATGGCCAGAGCATCCTCCCAGATGGTGACCCAGAGCGTGGATGCCTATGTAAAGAAGGATCTGGATCTGGCGAAAAAGGTCATTGAAGATGACGATGCAGTGGATCGGCTTTTTGAGGAGATCAAACGGGAATTGATCAAAATGATTGCCGCAGATCCCGGATGCGGAGAGCAGGCATTGGACTTCCTGATGATCGCAAAATATTTGGAGCGCATCGGCGACCATGCCACAAATATTGCAGAATGGGTGGAGTTCTCCATCCTGGGGCGGCATCCCGAGCAGGATGAGATCCATGGAGTTGAGGATCGTCAGAACCCCAGCGAGCGATAAGAAAACGCCTGTGAGGTGCCGAAAAACGGCACCTCAAAATTTTGCTTTATTGATGCTATGCATTAAATGATTGACGCAAATGCGGAAACCTGTTATAGTATGGGAACGGATAACAGGAGGGGCAGCGTATGTTTGGTGTGCTGGTTAATACAGTAGCGGTGATCGTGGGAAGCGTGATCGGCCTGATCTGCAAGCGGGGAATCCCGGAGCGGCTTTCCGGTGCGGTGATGACGGCCATTGGCCTTTGCACCATTGCCATTGGAGTCAATGGACTTTCGGATGGCGAAAATACACTGGTTTTAATCCTTTCAATGGTATTGGGCGCACTGTTGGGAACCCTGATGGATCTGGACGGACGGCTGAACTGGACGGTGGAAAAGGCGGCGGCGAAAGCTGCCGGGGCGGGAAAGGCCGGGCAGATCTCACAGGGCTTTATTACAGCCTGCCTGCTGTTTTGCATTGGCGCCATGACGATTGTTGGATCGCTCAATGCGGGGCTCAGGGGCGATTATGAAATGCTGCTGACGAAGTCGCTGCTGGACTTTATTTCCTCCGTTATGCTCTCCGCTACGTTGGGGATCGGTGTGCTTTTCTCTGCGGCATTCGTTCTGGTGTTTCAGGGAGGAATCGTATTGCTGGCCGGAGTGCTGGCACCTGTGCTGTCTACTGGGGCCATTGCGGAGCTGAGCTGTGCCGGCAGCCTGATGATTCTGGCATTGGGCCTGAATATCATCGGTGTGACGAAAATCAAGGTCATTGACCTGCTCCCGGCATTGGTGCTGGTACCGTTTGTGACCATGGCCTTCGGGACGTTGGGAATTGGATAACAGAATATAAGGAGCGGGAGCTTTGGCGGTATTTTGCCGGAGTTTCCGCTTTTTCAGTTGCAGCAAAATTATTTTGCGGAGGCTGTAACCTTTTCGGACGGGGCTGCGTCCTTACGGGTAGAGGCATCAAAAGGAGGCGGAAAGAATGGAAGACAGCGGAATACTGGAACTGTATTTTCTGAGAAACGAACAGGCACTTCGGGAATCAGACCGAAAGTATGGCGCATACTGTGGTGCTATTGCATATGGAATCCTGCAAAACCGGGAGGACACGGAGGAAACGGTCAATGATACATGGCTTTCTGCGTGGAACGCCATTCCGCCCCGGCGGCCGGAGTGCCTGAAGGGCTTTCTGGGGAGGATCACCCGAAACGGAGCCATTGACCGATGGCGCAGACGCACGGCGGAAAAGCGGGGCGGAGAGATGGTGCTGGCGCTGGAAGAGCTGGGGGAGTGCATCCCCTCTGGGGACAATGTGGAGCAGCAGGTGCAGGCGGCGGAGCTGGGAAGGGTGCTGGAGGCCTTTTTGCAAACGCTGCCGGAGGAGCGGCGGCGCATGTTCCTGATGCGGTATTGGTTTCTTGCGCCGATCCGGGAAATTGCCCAGCGGCTGGGATGGACGGAGGGGAGAGTGCGAACTGCGCTCCATCGGATCCGAAAACAGCTGCTTGTATACTTACAGGAAAGGGGGATGCTGGATGAAGCCTGAGGATATTCTCGATGGGCTGGGGCATGTCAGCGACCGAATGGTGCTGGATGCGCAGAATTTGAAAAAAAGTCCCCGAAGCGGAATGAAATGGGGCTCGCTGGCGGCCTGCGTTCTGTGCGGACTGATACTGCTGGGCGTGTGCGCAGCAAAGCTGTGGAACCGGGTTGACCAGCAAAGCCAGCGACCTGCGGAACCATCTGCGGCACCTGTGGTATCTCAGACTCCGCAGGATTCTGCGGAGGAATCCATTCCGGTGGAAGATACGGAAAGCGCCGGTGCAGAGATCAATGACTATCAGGTGGCAGTTACGGAAAATGCGGTCTATTTCATTGATCCCCGTGTGGGGCTGCTCTCACTGGATCCGGAGACCAGGGCAGTCACCACGATCCTGCCCAACGGAGAGTGCAGCCTGGTCCAGACGGAGGGCGAGGTATACTGCCTCAATCAGGCAACCAGAAGCCTTAGCCGGGTGGAGGGCAATGATGTTACCCCACTTGCAATCCTGGAGGACGTAGGGCCGGGCTGGCCAATACTGCTGGGCGTCAGCAATGGCTATGTGTGCTGGCAGGAGGACTGGATGCTTTATGTGGCGTCGCTGGAGGACGGCGCAGTACGGTATTCGTGGGCCATGGGACACGGAGAAGACGCCTTTCAGGCCTGCGGGGTCTATCAGGGAGCGCTCTACTGTGTCAATGATGGAGGCGGTGCGGCCAAGGGGACCCTGTTCCGGATCATGCTGGATTCCGGAGAGAAAGAGATCCTGTGGGAACCGGTGACGGAGGCTGAGCCTGGCTTGAATCTTCGGATGGATGGTTCCATGCTGGATGATACCGCCTGGATCGAAGGTGACCGGTTGTATTTGCAGGGGGAATGGGAGTCGGCCGGAGATTTTGAAAGCTCCTATTTCTGCTATGATCTGTCCAGCGGAGACCTGCGGGAGCTGACCGCCAGAGAGAGCGGCGTTACATCCATTGGGGCCCGGGGGACAAAGCTGTATGTAATGCGTACCGATATGACGTATGACGGGAATACAGCACCCCACTATGAGGTATTCGATGATGAAACCGGGGATACGACTGTACTGATAGACGAAGTGGAGATCAAAAAACTGGGAACATTTTACAATTGGACCCCCTCGGATGGAGGAATCTACTATGGCCGTGTCAGCGATGCGGAGGCCAGCGGACAGGACGTATGCGGTCTTTATTACTATGATCTGGAGGCCAAAACATCCACAAGGCTCTATCAGGGAGCGACCCAGTACAGCGGCCTCGCCATAGAGCCGGACTGGTACTGGAATCCATATGGAGAGCTGATCGCGGATAATAACTACATGTTCTGCACCTTTGACCTGACCCGCAGCCAGGACGGGATCTATTTTGTGGAACCCGCCAGCGGCGTATACCGCTATGATGCGGAGACCGGCGATGCACAGCAGGTGGTCAGCGGAATTGCCTGCCGCATTCTGGATACCGAGGAAGGGGTGTATGTGACTTGCTCGGATACCGGTGCGGTCTATCAAATCGAACATGGCGAAGCGAGGTTCCTCCTGACACTGGAAAAAGAATCACAGATCGCCGTAAGACCTGTGGGCGTGAAAAATGGAGTGCTCTATTGGAATTGGTACGCCACCGATCTTTCCACCGGAGAGACGAAGGAGCATCCTGTATTTCGGGCGCGGAGGTCCCAGCCCCAGATCATCCGTCAGGGAAAGGTCTACTGCCTTGGAGCGGATGGCGAGATCGGCTATGTGGATGTCACTGGAGGAACGGAGGTTTATCAGTCTGATTGGACACTGAAACGGACAGAGCGCTATGGAGAATCCAACATCCGGTTTTATGACGACTGCATTCTGGCGCTGCAAAAGGAGGCCAATGGTTATGGGGTCTATCAGGTTTCCTATGAGGACGGCAGCCGGAAGCTGGTGGGCACGGTAGAGGCGGAGTATGTGAGACTTCTGAATCTGGATGGAGATACACTGTATCTGGAACAATCGGAGGAGTCCATACCCGGGCGGATCCTGTCTATGGAGCTTGGAACAGGGACGGTGCGGACTGTGATGGAAGCAGGCGTCAATTCGGCCATGCAGCTTGCATCGGAGATACGGATCTGGGATGGCGTGTGCTATGACTGCTATCGGGAGATGGGAGTGGAGCTTGGCGTGGTACTTCATACCAACGCATTGTCAGGCGGAGAAGAACACACCACTGCTGTGGGCAATGCCGTGGAGATAACGGAAGCACCCACAGAGACCGCTAATATCGCATGGCCCGCAGAGATGCCGGCAGAATAAGAATTAGACTTCCTCGGAGAATGTCGGCTGTGCCGGCACTCCGGGGGAGTCTGTCTTTGCGAAGCGGCAGAGAAAAGCTCAAAACGTAGGAAGTCCTAACAGACAAAAGCAGGCAATTAGTTATAACAAACCTGAAAAAGCGGGGAATTTCGTGGAATTTCCAGTCAAAGAAACGTGAAAAACGGTTGAATGGCGGGAGGCAGTGTGGTACAATATCTCAAGAAGCGCCTGCCCGGAGGGGGCAGGCTGTCCCGCACCTGAGGGGGCGGGGCAAAGCGACAATCTATATAAGGGAGTTTAAGCAAATGGGCAAAATTTCTTTGTTTATAGATGGCACCGAGATTCAGGCCGAAGAGGGCATGAGCGTACTGGAAGCCTCTCTGGCCGCGGGCATCTATATCCCGCATCTGTGTTCCCATCCCGATCTGCCTGCCACCGGCGGATGTAAAATGTGCGTGGTGGAGATCGACGGGCAGGAGACCCCGGTTTCCTCCTGCGTCACCGAGGTTCAGGAGGGTATGAAGGTTCATACCAAGTCTGAGCAGCTGTCCCAGCTCCGTAAGATCGCACTGGAGCTCATTATGGCTGGCCATCCCCATGACTGCACCGGCTGCCGGGCCTACGGCAACTGTGAGCTGCAGGCTATGTGGCAGTATCTGGGCGTGCTCCATGCCCGCATGAAGGACGAGTTCCCTGAGAAGACCACCCTGAAGATCGGCACAGGTACTCCCGTTATCATCCGGGAGAATGACCGCTGCATTCAGTGCGGTCGCTGCGTCCGTGCCTGCGGTAGCCTCCGTAAGGTCGGCGCCATCGACTATCAGAAGAAGGGCATGGAGACCTACATCTCCACTCCCGAGGATCTGCCCCTTAACCAGTCCGAGTGCCGGTTCTGCTCTGCCTGCGTAGAGGTCTGTCCCACCGGTGCTCTGGTGGATATGGAGGGCCTGTTCCGCAGTGATCTGCCCCGTGAGCAGGCGCTGGTGCCCTGCCGTGCCGATTGCCCGGCTCATATCGATATCCCCGCATTCCTGCGCTTTATTGCACAGGGTAAGTACGATGAGGCCCATGCGGTCATGCACGAGAAGGTTCCCTTCCCCCATTCTCTGGGTTATGTGTGCAACCACCGCTGCGAGACTGCCTGTAAGCGGGAAAAGCTCAACCGCGCGATCTCCATCTGCTCCATGAAGCGCTTTGCCGCTGAGCATGATGAGACTCAGCTGTGGAAGGGCAAGGGCTTCCAGAATCCCGACACCGGCAAGAAGGTCGCAGTTGTTGGCGGCGGCCCCTGCGGCATGACGGCTGCTTATTACCTCAAAAAGCTGGGCCACGATGTGACCGTATATGAGAAGGATCCCATTGCCGGCGGACATATGGCCAAGGGTATGCCGGAGTTCCGTATCCCCGGTGCTGACGTAGCCCGTGAGATCAAGGACATCACCGATATCGGCGTAAAGCTGCTGGTGAACTCTCCTGTTGAGAACGTGGCGGAGCTCAAGAAGGACTATGATGCCGTTCTGGTCACCATCGGCACCTCTGTGGGTAAGAAGCTCAACTATCTGCCCGGCTCCAACTTCCGCAATGTATATACCGCAGTACAGCTGCTGAAGGATAACCGTCTGAAGCTGGCGGTTCCCGGCTATGAGATGAAGCTGGATCTTGGCAAGAAGGTCTGCATCATCGGCGGCGGCAACGTGTCCATCGACTGTGCCCGTACTCTGCGCCGTATGGGCTGCGAAGTCAACATCGTCTGCCTGGAGAAGGGCGAGAAGATGCTGGCTGACAAGCAGGAGATCAAGGAAGCCAAGGAAGAGGGCGTCCGGTTCTATGACGGCCACTCCAACGAGGCCATTGAGGGCACTGAAGAGCAGGTTACCGGCCTGCGTGTCCATGAGGTTGAGAGCTTCTACTTTGATGAGAACCGCAATCTGGTTGAAAACCAGGTGCCTGATTCCACCAAGGTTCTGGAGTGCGACTCTGTGGTGTTTGCTTCCGGTCAGGTCACCGGCCTCACCGATGCCTTTGGTCTGGAGCTCAACCGCTTTGGCTACCCCATTGACCCCGAGACCGGCAAGTCCGGCTATAAGACCTCTATCCCCGGCGTGTTTACCGCTGGCGATGTGATCACCGGTACCAAGTTCGTCATTGATGCGATTGCCGGTGCCCGTGAGGTTACCACCATCATTGACCAGTTCCTGGGCGGTGAGGGCGAGATCGACGAAACTCTGGTAGAGCGCACCCTGAATCCGGAGCTTGGCCCCATCAAGGGCTTTGGCCTCCAGCCCAGAGTGGATACCATTGTGATGGATCCCGAGACCCGCATGAGCCCTGAGCATCTGTGGGATAAGGTTGACCAGAACTTTACTTGCGAGATGGCACAGTGTGAGGCAAGCCGCTGCCTGCAGTGCGACCTGCGTGTGCCCATCAAGAAGGTTGAAAACTTCAACGCTTACAGCAAGAGATAAGGGAGGGTTATTCGATGATTAATAAGGATATGTTGGCTGCAAATAAGGAAAAGTGTCTGGAGCGCGCAGCCAAGCTCCCCGAGGCTCCTGCTGCCGCCAACGAGACCACCTGCCCTGTGGCATGGTGCCTGGACATGGTCAAGGCAGCTCGTGCGGATGCATGCGGCAAGAGCGTCATGTGCCGGGATGGCCTGTGGCAGCTTCAGCTGATGCTGGAGGGCATTATGAACGGCCAGTCCAATTCTGACGATCTGGACGTTATGAAGGAGACCCTGGTTGCCATGAAGACCGTTGGGTGCCCCAACACCCAGAAGGTTGCAACACTGATCCTCACCTCTCTGGAGCAGAATGCCGAGGAGTGGGATCTCCATGTTCGCCGTCATCGCTGCACTGCACTCAAGTGCTACTATAGCCTGTACATTGATCCCGCTGTCTGCAAGGGCAACGGTGCCTGCCTGAAGGCTTGCCCCACTGGTGCGGTAGCCGGCGGCGAGGGCATGATCAGCGTCATCAAGGACGACAGCGGCCTGAAGACCGAGGCGTTCATCGCCGCCTGTCCCAACGGTGCCATCAAGAAGTATGGCGGCCCCGTCAAGCCCAGAACTCCTGCGGATCCCGTGCCTGTGGGCTCCTTCGGCGCTGAGGGCGGCGCAGCCGCTGCCGGCGGCGGACGGAGAAGAAGAAGAGGCTGATCTGTGCGCTGCATAGTGTAATAGCGTCAAATACCATTGTGGTTCAGCGGAGGCCGGAGGGGAATCCTCCGGCCTCTGATTTTTGATAAAGGAGCGCAAAAATGGTCATCATCCATGCATACATCTACCCCGTTGTGGGGGAGCCGATCCAAGACGGCTATCTGCGGTTTACATCAACCATTGAGGAAATGGGCCCTATGGGGCAGTATCGGCCTGCGGATGGAGAAACGGTCTATGACGCCGCAGGCAAGTGGCTGCTTCCGGGCTTTGTGGATATCCATACCCATCTGGGGCTGTTTGGCGATGGCGTAGGCTTTGAGTCGGAGGACTGCAACGAGGCAACCGACCCGGTGACGCCGCAGCTTCGGGTCATTGATGCCATCAATCCCATGGACCGGACGTTTCAGGATGCCCGGGCCGGAGGCGTGACCTCTGTGATCGTTGCGCCCGGGTCGGCCAATCCCATTGCGGGACAGGCGGCGGCCATACGCACCTATGGGCGGCGCATTGACGATATGATCCTCCGTGCTCCTGCGGCTATGAAATTTGCACTGGGGGAAAATCCAAAGAGCAATTACAATGACCGGGATGAGATGCCTGTGACCCGAATGGCCACGGCAGCGCTGATCCGGGAGAACCTCCGAAAAGCACAGGAGTACATGGGAAAGCAGCAGCTTAGTCAGGAGGATCCGGACTTTGAGGCGCCGGATTTTGATATGAAGCTGGAAGCGCTGATCCCGGTACTTCAGCGGAGGTGCCAGGCACATTTTCATGCCCATCGGCTGGATGATATTTTTACTGCCATCCGCATTGCAAAGGAATTTGATCTGGATTACGTGATCATCCATGGGACGGAAGCCTATTTGGCCCCGGACATCATAAAGGAAGAGCGTGCAAGGGTCGTTACCGGTCCAAATCTGCTGGATCGCTGCAAGCCGGAGCTCAAGAATATGAGCTTTGCGGGGCCTGCGGTTCTGTGGGAAAATGGTGTGCTTTGCTCCATTTGCACCGATCACCCGGAGACACCCCTCCAATATCTGCCCCTGTGTGCGGCCATGGCGGTACGGGCCGGGATGAGCCGGAACGGAGCGCTGGAGGCCATTACCATCAATCCGGCAAGGATCGCTGGGCTGGACGATCACATCGGAAGCCTTGAGATCGGAAAGGATGCCGATCTTGTGGTTGCCAGCGGAGATCCGCTGGAACTGGAAACCCGTATTGAGGCGGTATATTCATTGGGAAGGAAGTGCGTCTGAAATGAGACAGATCAGCTGTGAAGAGATCACTGCGCTAGTGGAAAAACTCTGTATCCAGGCTGCTACGGTACTGCCGGATGACCTGTGCCGGGTTATTGAGACTGCCGAGCAGAAGGAAGAAAGCACGGTGGGCAAGGGGATCTTGCAGGATATTACAAGGAATTTCCAGATGGCCCGGGAGAAGGGCGTGCCCATTTGTCAGGATACCGGTATGGCAGTGGTATTTCTGACGCTGGGACAGGAGGTGCACATTACCGGCGGCAGCTTGACGGACGCTGTGAACCTCGGCGTGCACAACGGATACCTGAATGGGTTCCTGCGCTGCTCTGTGGTGGGAGATCCGCTGCGCCGGGAGAACACCGGAGATAATACACCGGCTGTGCTCCATACGGAGATCGTCCCGGGGGACGGATTCGAGATCACCGTTGCACCCAAGGGCTTTGGCAGCGAGAATATGTCCGCTATGAAGATGTTTACCCCGGCGGCCACATGGCAGAATATTGAGGACTGGATCGTGGAGAGCGTTTCTACAGCGGGCTCCAACCCCTGTCCGCCGGTGGTGGTGGGCGTTGGTCTGGGCGGTACCATAGAAAAGTGTGCGCTGGAAGCCAAAAAGGCACTGCTGATGCCCATGGATCAGCCGAATCCAGATGCGTTTTATGGAGAAAAGGAAGCGGCGCTGCTGACCCATATCAACCGGCTTGGAATCGGTCCTCAGGGAATGGGCGGCAGGATCACGGCGCTGGCAGTGCATATCCGTCCCAGTGCGACCCACATTGCGGGACTTCCCTGCGTGGTGAACATGAGCTGCCACGCTACCCGTCATGCTTCCGGGGAGCTGTAAGCGGACTGAAAATGCAAAGGCTGCGCCGCACAATTGCGTCTTCGACCGCCGGGAAATCATGTGGTGCTGTTCAAAGTTTTTCAGGCAGAAGGCGGGAAAAGCCTTGCAAAGTCTGGCAAAGCGTGCTATAATCATCCTGTAAGTATGTTAGTCTAAGAGAGTGGGCCGGTGGCCCACTCTTTCTTGCTGAATAAGGGGGCAATATGAGTAAGATCACAGATCGGGTATGGAAGCTGGCAGAGCCGGTGGCAGCGCAGTTCGGACTGCGCATCTGGGATATTGAATATGTTCGGGAAGGCGCGGACTGGTTTCTGCGGGTTTATATCGACAAGGATGGCCCGGTGGATATCAATGACTGCGAGAACGTTTCCCGGGCGTTGGATCCTATTCTGGACGAGGAAGATCCCATCCCGGACAGCTACACCTTTGAGGTCTGCTCCGCAGGCTGTGAGCGGGTGCTAAAGCGCCCCGGAGATTTTCAGCAGTTTCTGGGCAGCAAGGTGCTGCTGCGGCTGTATCGTCCCAGAGACGGACGGAAAGAATATATTGGCGTCCTGAAAGACTATCAGGATGGCACCATTACATTGGAAGCAGGACAGGACACTTTGACCTTTGCGCCGGATGAGACCGCTATGGTGCGGCTCTACGCGGAATTTTGATTGGAGGAATTTGAAAAATGAACGCCGAAATTATGGGAGCGCTGGACCAGCTGGAAAAGGAAAAGGGCATCCCCAAGGACTATATGCTGGAAAAGATCACTCAGGCGCTGTTGGCTGCCTATAAGAAGGATCACACCGGCTACACCGAGAATGTTGTGGTCAACATTGTTGACGGTGAAATGAAGATGTTTGTTCAGAAGGAAGTGGTGGAGGACGTTCAGTTCCCTGCTACGGAGATCTCTGTGGGGGAAGCACAGAAGTATTGCCCCGGTGCCGTGGAGGGCGATGTGGTAGAGGTAGAGATGAAGGCCAAGCAGTTTGGCCGAATCGCTGCCCAGACCGCCAAGGGCGTCATCATTCAGGGCATCCGTGAGGCAGAGCGTGAGGCAACCTATGGCCGGTTTACCTCCAAGGCGCATGAGATGTTCACCGGCTCCGTTCTGCGGATCGACCCCATCAACCAGGGCATTACCGTTCGCATCGGCAGCGGCACGGATAAGATGGACGCTTACCTGAGCGCAGGCGAGCAGGTGCCCGGAGAGGAATGGCATGAGGGCGAGACCATCCGGGTCTATGTGGTAGATGTACGCAAGTCTGCCCATGGCCCACAGGTGATGGTGTCCCGGACTCATCCCGGCCTTGTGAAGCGGCTCTTTGAACTGGAGGTGCCGGAGATTGCCGATGGTACCGTAGAGATCAAGTCCATTGCCCGTGAGGCCGGCAGCCGTACCAAGCTGGCAGTTTGGGCTTCCGACCCGGACATCGATCCCGTTGGCACCTGCGTTGGCCCCAGAGGCGGCCGTGTGGGCGCTGTGGTAGACGAGCTGGGCGGCGAAAAGATGGATATTATCAAGTATTCTGAAGATCCTGCGGAATTTGTTGCAGCGGCACTGTCCCCTGCGGATGTACTTCAGGTGATCACCTACCCCGGCACGAAGAACTGCCGGGTGGTCGTGCCGGATGATCAGCTGTCCCTTGCCATTGGCAAGGAGGGGCAGAATGCCCGCCTTGCAGCCCGTCTTACCGGCTATAAGATCGATATCAAGTCCAAGACCGCCGCTGCGGAGCTGGAAGAAGAAGAGGCTCAGGCCACAGAGAAAACTGCGGAAGAGACCGAGGCCCAAAACGAGACTGTGTCGGAGACGGCAGAGATGTCTGAAAATGACGACGAGCTGGTAACGCTGGACGACTGATCCCCATGATTTGATCCGAAAGAGGTGCGTTATGAAGAAGATCCCCATGCGGCAGTGTGTTGGCTGCCGGGAAATGAAACCGAAAAAAGATCTGGTACGGGTGGTAAAGTCCCCGGAAGGCGTGATCTCCATGGATCTTCGGGGCAAGGCGCCGGGCCGCGGCGCATATGTGTGCCGCAGCAGTGAATGCCTGCGTCGAGCGGTAAAATCCGGCGCATTGGCTCGCAGCTTTGATACCGCCGTACCTGTGGAGATATTTGAGCAGCTGGAGCAGCAGATGGAGGCGAAAGAGGATGAATGAAAAGGCCCTGGGACTTCTGGGAATATCCCAAAAGGGCGGTAATATAGAGATCGGCGAGGAGCCGGTAGGCGCAGTGGCCCGCGCAGGAAAGGCAAGACTCATCATCCTGGCCTCAGATGCGGCAGGCCATACCATTCGCAGAGCCCAGTCTTTTGCGGCGCTGCATGCAAGTCCCCTGATCCAGATCGATGCGGATAAGGATACGTTGGGCGCAGTTTTTGGCCGGAATTCCGTGGCCATGGCGGCACTGACTGACGTGTTCCTGGCCCAGCGCTTTCTGGAGACGCTGGCAGAGCCGGAGCGCTATGGTGCCCAACTGGAGGCTGTCCGGGAAAAGGCGGCATCCATGAAGCAGCGGCAGGCAGAGCGTCGGCGTGCCCAGAAGAAAAAGGGGAAAAGATAGCAAGTATTTGGAGGTGGCTCTATGAGCAGTTTCGTGAAATATAAGATTCGAGAAGTGGCGAAGGACTTTGATATGCCCGCCAAGAGCATTGTGAATATGGTAACAGAGCATTTTGAAGCGCCGAAATCCAGCGCTCAGGTGCTTTCGGATGACCAACTCAATCTGGTATTCGATCTGATCACAAAGGAAAACCAGATCGAGTCCATTGAAGAGGTGTTTGCTGCCCGGCTGCAGCAGCCTCAGCAGGATGATCCGGACCTGCTGGTGGTGGACGATGCTCCCGGCAAAAAGGAGCAGCCCAAGGTGGCAGCCCCGGCAAAGCCCCGGAGCAATCAGGCGAAGCCCCAGAATGCCGCAGGCAATAAGCGGCCGCAGCAGGGCGGAAATGGCCAGCCCCGGCCTCAGAACCAGAATGGTCAGAATAACAATCAGACCAAGCCCCAGCCCCAGCAGGCTCCGGCGCAGAACGCAGGCGGCCAGAATGCACAGTCTCAGACCCAGCAGCCCAAGCGCAAGAAGGAGCGCCGGGTGGTGGATACCAGTCGTGTAACGGTCAACGCTGACCGCTTTGATGACCGCGTGGATGCACTGGTGCCGGAAAAGGCCCAGAAGTATACCAGCAAAAAGGTTCGTGTTGGCAACAAGAACAACAAGCGCGGCGGCAACTTCGGCAACAAGCGCCGGAATGAGGAACAGGAAAAGATGCGCCGTCTGCAGCTGGAGATCGCCAAGAAGGCCCCCGTCAAGGTTTCTATCCCCGATGAGATCAGCGTTGGCGAGCTGGCATCCCGGATGAAGAAGACCGGTGCAGAGGTAGTTCGCTGCCTCATTAAGAACGGCATCATGGCCTCTGTGTCCGAGGTCATCGACTATGAGACCGCCGCTATCATTGCAGAGGAAATGGGCTGCAAGGTAGAGAAGGAAGTAATTGTCACCACGGAGGAGCGCCTGATCAACGACCATGTGGATACAGAGGATGAACTGGAGAGCCGTCCTCCCGTTGTTGTTGTTATGGGTCACGTTGACCACGGTAAGACCAGCCTGCTTGACTATGTGCGGAAGGCTCATGTAGCTTCCGGCGAGGCCGGCGGCATCACGCAGGCCATCGGCGCATATCAGGTAGATGTCAACGGCAGCACCATCACCTTCCTGGACACTCCGGGCCATGAGGCGTTTACCTCCATGCGTGCCCGGGGCGCTATGTGCACCGATGTTGCCATTCTGGTGGTGGCCGCAGACGATGGTATTATGCCCCAGACCGTAGAATCCATCAACCACGCCAAGGCTGCTGAGATCCCCATCATTGTTGCCATCAACAAGATGGATCTGCCCGGTGCAAATCCGGAGCGGATCAAGCAGGAGATCATGAAGTACGATCTGATCCCCGAGGAATACGGCGGCGATACCATTATGTGCGAGATCTCCGCAAAGACCGGTATGGGTGTACAGGAGCTGCTGGAGATGGTCGTGCTTACCGCGGAAATGCGGGAGCTGAAGGCCAACCCCAACCGTGAGGCTTCCGGTACCGTCATTGAGGCACGGCTGGACAAGGGCCGCGGCCCCGTATCCACACTGCTGGTGCAGAACGGTACCCTGAAGCAGGGCGATGTGATCATTGCCGGCACTGCGGTGGGCCGTGTCCGTGCTATGACCGATTACCGGGGCAGAACCATCAAGACCGCAGGCCCCTCCGTGCCTGTGGAGATCATCGGTATGGCAGAGGTGCCTCAGGCCGGCGATACCTTCAATGCTGTTGCGGACGAGCGTATGGCACGTCAGCTGGCAGAAGAGCGGAAGCAGTCAGAGAAGGATTCCAAGATGAAGAACCTCAGCGGCTCTGTGACGCTGGAGAACCTCTTTGCTCATATGCAGGAGGGCACCATGAAGTCTCTGAACATCATCGTCAAGGCGGATGTTCAGGGCTCTGCGGAGGCCGTAAAGGCAAGCCTGCTGAAACTCACAAATGACGAGGTTCAGGTAAAGGTGATCCACTCCGGCGTCGGCGCAGTCAACGAGTCCGATGTGCTGCTGGCATCCACCTCCGGAGCGATCATTGTTGGCTTTAACGTGCGGCCTGAGGCAGCGGCTGCTGCAGCAGCCGCTCGTGCAGGTGTTGAGATCCGCACCTATCGGATTATCTACGAGTGCATCGAGGAAGTGGAGAAGGCCATGAAGGGTATGCTGGATCCCAAGTTCAAGGAAGTCGTGGTGGGTCATGCCACAGTCCGTATGACCTACAAGGTCTCCTCTGTTGGCACCGTAGCAGGCTGCTATGTGAACGATGGCAAGATCGAGCGCAACGGCAGTGTCCGCGTGGTGCGTGACGGCATCGTGGTGCACGAGGGCGTTATGGGCTCCCTGCAGCGGTTCAAGGATTCCGTCAAGGAAGTTACCGCTGGCTTTGAGTGCGGCATTACCATTGAGAAATTTAACGATATCAAAGAAGGCGATGTCTTTGAGTGCTTCGTCATGGAGCAGATCAAGGACTGAGATAAGGAGGGACGCATATGGCATCCAGCCGAATCGGGCGCATCAACGAAGAGATTATGCGGCAGCTCAGCACCGATATCCGGTCGCTGAAGGATCCCCGGGTGCAGGGGATGATTACCATCACTGCTGTGGATACTGCTTCTGACCTGCGTACCGCAAAAGTTTATGTGAGTGTATATGATAAGTCCCGCAGCAAGGAGGTCCTGAAGGGCCTGAAATCCGCCGGAGGATTCCTCCGGCGGCAGCTGGGGGCAAGCTTGCAGCTGCGCTATACACCGGAATTGGTGTTTGAGGAGGATCACTCCATCGAGCACGGAACCAGAATTTTTGAAATTCTGTCGCAATTGGATATACCGGAGGATGAGGCCAATGACGAAAACAGTGAACAATCAGGAAACGGCTGAGTTTCTCCGCACCCACGACCACTATCTGATCCTGAACCACCGCCGCCCCGATGGGGATGCGGTGGGCAGTGCAGCGGCCCTTTGCCGGGGACTTCGTGCTATGGGAAAGGAAGCCTGGGTATGGAAGAATCCCCAGACCAGCCAGAGGCTCAGCGTCTACCTGACGGGGCTGGAAGCTGAGGCCGTACCGGATCAGGCTACCATCGTCTCCGTGGATATGGCTACGGAAAATCTTCTGCCCATGAATGGGGCGGAGTTCATCGGGAAAACGGTGCTCTCTATTGACCACCACATGTCCAACGAGGGCTACGCTGCCATGACCAATGTTCAGCCGGCCTGTGCGGCCTGTGGAGAATTGCTGCTGGATATTCTTTCTCAGCTGGGCCCGGTAGACCAGACCATGGCAGAGGCATTGTATCTGGCAATTTCTACGGATACAGGCTGCTTCCAGTATTCCAATGTTACGGGGAACACCCTCCGGGCAGCGGCGGCATTGAAGGATCTGGGAGCGGATACGTTCCCCATCAATAAGGTCATGTTTGGAACCAAGACCATTGCACGGCTCCGGCTGGAATCTGCGCTGACGGAGTCCATAGAGTTCTATGCAGGGGGCAAAGTGGGGCTGTGCGTGATGACCAATGCCATGCTGGATGCAATTGGTGCATCTGCCGATGATACGGACGATATCTCCGGTTTTGCACGGAATATTGAGGGCGTGGAGATTGGCGTAATGATTCAGGAGCTTCGGGAGGGCGGCGCAAAGATCTCGCTCCGCACCGATGAAGCCCATAATGCTTCGGACATCTGCGGACAGTTGGGCGGCGGCGGCCATAAGGCGGCGGCGGGCGCTACGGTTCCCGGCGGTGTTTCCGAGGCAAAAGAACGTATTTTGGAGGCCATCGCCCACAGCGGTGTGAAGCTCTGATGAACGGTATCATCATTGTGGATAAGTCTCAGGGCTGGACATCCCATGACGTTGTGGCAAAGCTTCGGGGAATCTATCAAGAGCGGCGGATCGGACATTCCGGTACGCTGGATCCCATGGCCACTGGGGTGCTGGCTGTGTTCCTTGGACGTGGAACGCGGGCAGTAGAGCTCTGTGAAAATGACGAAAAAGAGTATCTGGCCGGACTTCGGCTGGGCCTTGTGACCAATACTCAAGACATAACGGGTCAGACACTGGAAGAGCATCCGCAGGCTGTTTCGCAGGAGCAGCTTCAGGAAGTGCTGAAGCAGTTTGTGGGCCCTCAGCAGCAGATCCCGCCCATGTACTCCGCAGTGAAAATCGGCGGGAAAAAGCTCTATGAATTGGCACGCAAGGGACAGAGTGTAGAGCGGAAACCGCGGGATATCACCATTCATCAGCTGGAGCTTCTGGATTATGACGGTCAGGAGGCACATCTGCGTGTGGTGTGCTCCAAGGGAACCTATATCCGTACCCTGTGCCATGATATTGGAAGTGCGCTGGGCGTGGGTGGATGCCTGTCCTCCCTGCGGCGGATCCGGGCAGGGGTGTTTTCCATTGGGGAAGCAGTCACGCTGGAGGAAATTCAAGCGGCCAAGGAGCAGGGGCGACACACCGAATTACTTCGGCCGGTAGACCAGCTGTTCTCCGGGTTCCCTGCGCTGTATGTGGGGAAGCGGGAAACTGTGCGCTGTAAAAACGGCGCGGACAGCCGCATTCCGGGAATGCCGGATGGGACGTACCGGGTCTATGGGCCGGAAAATGAGTTCCTGATGCTGGGACAGTGTCAGGGGGGCGTCCTGCGGACGGTGAAAAGCTTTTTTGAGGTGAAGGAAAGTTGAACGAGTTGGTTGGGCGTGTCATTGCGCTGGGCTTTTTTGACGGCGTTCATTTGGGACATGCCAGTCTGCTGGAAATGGCACGGAAGCGCGCATCGGAGCTGGGACTTCGCCCGGCGGTCATGAGCTTTGACCTGCATCCGGATAATCTGGTGGCAGGGGCGAAGGTTTTGCTGATCAATTCCGCAGCAGATCGGGAAGAGATCCTGTCCAGATGCTTTGGAATTGATGACGTGATTCTGGCGCATTTTGATGAACATCTGATGCATATGCCATGGGACGTGTTCATAGAAGAATATCTGGTGCGTCAGCTGGGGGCGAGGCATCTGGTCTGCGGCTATGATTTCCACTTTGGCGACAAGGGCGCAGGAAATCCCCAGCGTCTGCGGGAAAAGTGCAAGGCACTGGGAATCGGCTGTGATGTGCTGCCGCAGGTGACGCTGGACGGTGTAACGGTCAGCTCCACCTATATCCGTACTCTGCTTCAGAACGGAGATATGCAGGAGGCCATGCGCTTTCTGGGGCATCCCCATTGCCTGTCCGGTACGGTGGTGCATGGCCGTCAGCTGGGACGCACCATCGGTGTTCCCACGGCCAACCTGCTGATCCCCGATGGGGTTTTGACTCCGGCTTTTGGGGTATATGCCACCAAAGTGGCTCTGCCGAATGGGCAGGAAAAGCTGGCAGTGACCAATGTGGGGGTTCGCCCCACAGTGGGAGAATCCACGCTGGTGACGGTAGAGCCATGGATCCTTGACTTCGAGGGTGATCTCTATGGGCAGCATATCCGGGTGGACTTTTACCATCGGCTGCGGGGCGAAAAACGGTTTGACGGCCTTGCGGCGCTCCAGCAGGAGATATTCTCCAATGCAGAGGAAACGAGAAGGCTGCTGAGCGGATAAAGGTATATTCACATATAAAAAGAGGCTCGATGCCATGGAAGCAATTCCACGGCATCGAGCCTTTTATAGGTCAGGAAATGGAGATGTATTTACTGTTGATGAAGCCGCGCTGGCCGTCAAAGGTCATGAAGTAGTCTTCCACCAGATCCATAACCAGATATTTGGCCTTGTTCAGGTCACGCTGGTTGGGATGATTCCACATCTGATTGTGGAAGAAGTAGGAGCCCTGTACGGTGCCCTCGGCGGTCTCATAGTACTCGGGATCCTGAATGCTGCCGGGGCCCATGATGTTGGGCTTCTGTCCCTTTTCGAGACCGGCAGGGCCGAATTCTTTGCCGCAGCAGGCGAAGGTGCCCACAACGCTGACGTTTTGAAGCTCCAAAAACAGCTTCAGAGCGGACAGTGTGGCTTCGCTTTCACCGGAACCGTAGAAACCACCGCCATAGGTGGTGAATACGACACCGAGAGGCTGATAGTTATCACGGACAGGGCCACCGGGATAGCTGCAATTTCTGCGCCGGAATACGGGGCCGCCATTAGCACCGGGCGCACCGGGATCGCCGCCGGGACCACCAGGACCACCAGGACCGCCAGGACCACCGGGACCACCAGGACCGCCTGGGCCACCAGGACCTTCCGTTCCGCCGACACCGCCGGGGCCGCCGCCCATGGTTTCGGAGGTCATCTTAAAGCCACCGCCAGCGTCTACCATCTTCTGCACGTTGTTCTCTAGTTCACCACCGGCGCCCAGAGAGAAGAGCTTGTTGATAATGGTCAGGGGATAACCGGCTACGATGGGAGAGCCGAGGCAAACCACGTCGTAATCCTCAAAATAGAGGTTATCCTGAATGTCAGCCCACTTGTTGGACTTCTTCAGCCGATAGCAGTTGCACTCCCAGCCGCAAGCCTCGAAGCCGTCCTTCATAGAGAGGGCAATCCGCTCGGTGTTCTTGGTCATGGTGGCGTAGAGGATCAGCGCGCGGCGCTTGTGGGGGGCATAGGACAGCCCTTCCAGCTGGGTGGTGACATTCTCACCGTTGTCCTGATAGATCAGAACAGTGCCGGAGGGGTGATCGCCCAGCGTGATCTCCAGATGCTGCCGGGCTGGGCCTACCTGTGCGTCAAAGGAGATAGTGTCTCCATGCACGCAGACGTTTTCCAGAAGCTCGCAGCCGCCGTGGGAGGCGATCAGCTCGCCCTCGTAGGCACGGGAGCCCTTGCGGATGACAACCTTGGTCTCACGCTTTCCACTGGGGGTGTCCATGAGATAGGTATAAGTACCTTCAAATTTCATAGGGGATTCCTCCTTATTTTTGAGGCAATGCCGCTTTCTACGGCATTGCCTTTATATTACAAATAGCGAATGCTGTGGACTGACGGCTTAGTTTACCCGGTCGTAAGCACCCTGAATGATCTGGGTTAGACCGTCAATGTTCATGTCCTCGATGCTCTTCACATAGGCATTCCAGACAGCATCATCGTCCACATCCTGTGCACCGTTGATAAACTGCAGGGCAGAGGTAGCAACGTGGGTGATGATATCGGAGTAGATGGCGGAGGCCTCTGTGGATTCCTCGGAAGTCAAAACTACATCGGAACCGAGGTTGTTGCTGCTGTTCTTGTTGGTGCTCCATGCATCAAAGCAGGATAGCTCTCTTTCGCCAAATTCGAAGGACAGGCGGGTATCGTAGACAACACCGGCCAGATCCTTGGTGGCGACTACGCCGGAGGCAAGGTTGGTGGCATCTGCCACGGACAGAAGCGCATCACCGTCAAACATGGGGTCGCCATTGTCGTCATAGTACCAGGTCTCCACATCGTGGCCGGAGCCTTCCTCAAAGCCGTAGTTGTAGAGCAGGCCGCCCTCATAGCTGTAGCCGTAGTCAAGGAACTGGAGCGCCGTTTCCACATTTTCGCACTGTGTGGAGATGGAGATCTTTGCGGCGCCGGTGGTATCGACCATGGAGGTCTCCTCATAGAAGGGGATGGCCTGGCCGGAAACCTCGGCTACATCCTGAACAGGCCACCAGTTGCAGTTGGGATCTCCGTTATCTGCGGCCATGGTGGAATAGTTGCCGCCGAAGGGCTGGTTAGAGAAAATGTAGCCGGTATCGCCGCGGGAAGCTTCCCCGGCGTTGAGGTCGCCAAAGGGATTAACGTCACGGTTCTGCATATTCTCAAAATTGATCAGACCCTGATCGTAGAGCGTGTGGAGCCAGGAGAGGAACTTGCGTGTACCGTCCTGTGTGGCACCATAGATGACCTTTCCATCTTCCTGATAGAAGGAGGCCGCAAAATCGGTGCCCATGGCGTTGGCACTGAGCTCGGCCATGGAGCCAAAGCCGCCCATCAGAAGGCCATTTTGCATGGAAATGGTATTGAAGAGGCTCATTGGCTCAACGGCATCCTTCTCGTTCTTGAAAGCGGTGAGCACATCGGTGAGCTCGTCATAGGTGGTGGGGACATCCAGCTTCAAATCGTCCAGCCAGTCCTTCCGAACAAAGGTGCCGAGACCGCCGGGATTAGCATTCTGATCCTTGATGGGATAGATGCACAGGAACATATCGGCATCCTGTACCTTGCTGTAGACGTTCTGGTCAGCATGGATGATGGTGGAGTAGTTGGGCATATTCTCCTCAATGTAATCGCTGAGGTCAAGAATGATGTCCTCATCATGGGCGGCCTCAGGGCCTGCGGCATAGTCGGAGATGTTCATGAGATCCGTATATTCGCCGGAAGCGATCATCAGGTTGAATTTGTCGGTCTCATTGGCCTTGTCCACTACGGTCAGATCCATCTGAACGCCGGTGTTTTCAGACAGCCATTTCCATACCTGCTGATTCTGGAGATCGCCGCCCTCGATATAGGAGAGACCGGAGGTTTCGTAGCCAAGAAAATAGCTGAGGGTCACAGGCTCTTCCGTGATGGGAAGCTCGGTGTGCAGGGTGGTCAGCATTTCACGCCAGCCGTCATAATCGTTGTTGGCATTGGCTTCCGTGTAGTCCGCAGGAGCTGCTTCGGCGGTGGATTCATCCAGCGAGGCCGCCGTTTCCCCAACGGAGGCGGGAGCTTCATTGGTATCCGGCGCTGCTGTGGCTTCCGGAGCGGAGGCCTGTGTCTGAGCAGAATCTGCCGGAGCAGAGGATGCCGCAGAACTTGCACTGCCGCCGCAGCCGGTCAAGGCACCCAAGAGCAGGGAAGCGGTCAGAAGCAGTGCGGAGATTGATTTCTTCTTCATGTAATCTTCTCCTTGTGCAGTATTGAGATTCCGGCAGGTTCGAGCCGGTTGCCCTCAGTTTAGCACAGGACATGTAGAATTGAAAAGACACAAAATCATAACGGGGGTGCGATTTTCGAAAAATGGATGTGTGACAATCTGCACAAGGAAAAATATTGTACAGAAAACGTCACACACCCAAAATTTATCCCGGAATTCCACCGGTAATACTCTGATGCTGCTCCCGATAGGCGCCGGGGGTGGTCTCTTCATAGCGCTTAAAGGAACGGGTCAGCGTCCAGCGGCTGGAAAAGCCCACCTGTACGGCGATATCATCCACGGACAGATCCGTGGTGGCCAGCAGCTCTTTTGCTTTTTTCAGCCGGGCGGCATGGATATAGTCTACCACGCCCATGCCGGTATTCTGCCGCAGCAGACGGCTCACATAGGAGGCGGATAAACCAAGGGCGTCACCAATGCGGTCGGCGCAAATGCCGGGGTCTGCGTAGTTCTCCTCAATATACCAGAGAGCTCGATCCACCTTATCAGAGTGCTCCCGGCTGCCGGATTCTACATAGGTCTGGAGGGCGGAAATCAGGGACAGACAGTGCTCCCGAAGCTGCTGGGCAGAGGTCTGCTCCAGCAGAAAGCGGTACTGCTCCACCACCGGCGCTTCGGCCTCGTCATATTCCACCGTGGAGATGGAGAATGCGGAGAGCATCTGCTCCATATGGGATACCAGATGCTGTTTGACCAGATCCGGATAGCGGGGCGCGATGCGCAGCTCCAGATCCACAAAGCTGTCCATGGTCTTTTCCAGCTGCTGAAAGTTGTGGTTGGTGATGCCCTGCATAAAGCGCTGCTCCAGCTCGGTTCGCAGCAGCTTGTCACTGAGCTCTGTGGGGGCTTCGGCGTGGTCATAACCGTTCTTTACGGGGCTGCTGTCGCCCATCAGCTCGGCATAGGCGGTTAGCTCCTGGGCCTCTTTGCAGGCTTTGACAATGTTTTCACGGCCCTGAAAGACGGTGCTGACCACTGCGCCGCAGATGAGACCATGAGACTTCAATGCCTCAATGGTGTGCTCCAGCCCCTGACAGATGGCACAAACGTTTTCACGGGAGCTTTCATCCAGCGACTCGGTACGAAGGCCGGTAATGTTGATGAGCACGATCATGCCGTCGATCATAGGGACAAAATAGGGCAGGCAGATGGGCTCCAGGTATTCGGCAACGTCGTGCCGCATCCAATCGTCCACCTGCTGGAACTCAGTGGGCGGGATATGCTCTTGACTGCACTGGGGCAGGTAACCGGAGAAGTCGATGCATTGAAGCATGGCAACGGCAAAGTACTCGTTTTTCAGGCCGGGGAGGGCTTCCGTAAGATCCCCCTCCGGGGGAACATCACCGCTCAGGTATTTTTCCAGCAGCCGGGTACGGCAGGCACGATCCAGCTCCAGATTGTTTTTCATCAGCCGGGCATAGCCAACTGAGATGCCGGCGGTAAGCCCGGCGGTGCCCAATAGCCAGACGATCACGCCAAGAGCCAGCGAAACACGGGACAGCACCATTACCACCAGCGCCCAGATCAGCAGAATCCCACCGCATACAGCGATAACGTGCCCGAGATAGGGAATGGAGCCGGTTATTTTTCGAGATGAATCCTTCATAATGTGCCTCCCGGGAAGTAGATAACTCTATTTTATCATAATGTATTACGGGATTGCAACATTTCCTTTTCCGTTTAGATAGAGATGCGCTGCCCCGCCGGCCATAACGAGCCAACGGGGCAGCGCAAGTAATGGATGTACTTATTTTAGATAACTGCTTGCACGATACAGGAAGGTTACGCCCTGACTGCGGGTGCATGCGGAATCGGGACCAAAGCGGCCACTGCCAACGCCGTTGGTGATGCCCTGCTCAGCGGCCCACTGGACGGCTTCATAGTAATATGCCTTCGGGTTCAGATCTGTAAATGGAGTGCTGCCGGATGCCTGAGGCTTCCCGGCGGCCCGCCACAGGAAGGTCACAGTCTGACCACGGGTACAAGGCGCATTGGGAGAAAACGTGGTGGAACTGGTGCCGTTGGTGATCCCCTGCGCTACAGCCCACAGAACAGCCTTTTCGTAGTAGCTGCCTGCCTTTACATCGGTATAGGGATGACCTGCCTCAGCGGGCTCCGGGCTGCCGGCGGCCCGCCACGGGAACGTGACCATTTGGCCGCGCGTCAAAAGGTGCTTTGTTCCAAAGGTGGTGCTGTCCAGTCCGGTGGTGATATTGTTTGCAGCGGCCCACTGAATTGCTTCGGTATACCAGCTGTCCATTTCGACATCGGTGAAGGAGACA
>OLRG01000615.1_pt1 | contig 33394 bp, 27 predicted proteins | sample 1672331 | NCBI WGS metagenome assembly OLRG01 (sample SAMEA3136672, study PRJEB25190) | human gut metagenome
TGCAAACAGGCTCATCGCCAAACGTTTTCAGAACATTATGTGAAATCAGGTGACTCAAAACTCGGGGTTTTTTCATTTTAATTTTGGAGAAGCTTCAGCAGTTCCTCTTTTGTCAGCTGGCTGGCAGTGACGCCTTCTTCTGACAGTATCTGATCTGACAGAGCCTTTTTGTTTTCCTGCAGTTCCAGAATCTTTTCTTCAATGGTATGTCGGGCAATCAGCTTGTAGACAGTGACTGTGTGTGTTTGACCGATACGGTGTGCCCGGTCTGTTGCCTGATTTTGGGCAGCTGCGTTCCACCATGGGTCATAGTGGATGACGATATCTGCTCCGGTAAGATTGAGACCTGTTCCACCGGCTTTTAGAGAAATCAGGAAAACAGGAATTTTGTTTTCATTAAAAGCATTGACAAGGCGGGTGCGCTGCTCACTCTTTGTACTGCCGTCCAGTCGATAGTAGAGAATGCGCTCTGCTTTCAGGCGGCGTTCAATCACATCCAGCATAGATGTGAACTGTGAAAACAGAAGAATTTTGTGGCCGCCAGCCATGGCATTTTCAATGAGCTGGATACAGGTATCCAGTTTCGCTGAGCCGCCATGGTAATTTTGATAGATTAAGGACGGGTCGCAGCAAAGTTGGCGCAGTTTGGTTAATTCAGCTAAAATTTGGATTTTACTCGTCTTAAACATACTGTCGCTCTGCTGTTCCAGATCTTTCTGGAGCTTCAGTGTATTGGCAGTGTAAAGCTTGTTTTGTTCATCCGTCATCTGGGCATAAACCGCATGCTCCAGTTTGTCCGGCAGTTCCTTTAAGACATCTGTTTTCAGACGGCGCATGATAAATGGACGAACAAGCTGCTGAAGTCTTGTGGCGGCAATTGGATCTTTATTTTCTACAATCGGCTGTTCCAATTCTGAACGGAAATAAGCATAAGGATATAGAAATCCCGGCATCAAATATTCAAAAATGCTCCACAATTCACTGAGGCGGTTTTCTATCGGGGTACCGGTCAGAGCAAAACGTGTGACAGAGTGGATGCTGCAGACAGAACGTGCTGCCTGAGTACGATGGTTTTTGATATATTGCGCTTCATCGATAATCTGAAAATGAAAATGAAGATTGTCATAGCTTGCAATGTCACGTTTCAGCATGTCGTAGGAAGTGATGAGTACATCATAATCCGCATAGTGTGTCAGTAATTCCTGCCGTTCCTGGGCAGTACCGGTGATGAGCAAGGTTTTCAGATTGGGTGCGAAATGCTCGATTTCACTGTCCCAGTTGTAAACAAGTGACGAAGGGCAGACGATCAGACTGACAGGAGGCGGACATGCTGTATGAGAAGCAGTATCTGTCAAATCGACAGTTTTGGATATCGCTTCAAGTCTGGCATGTTCCAATAGTGTGATGATCTGCAAAGTTTTTCCAAGTCCCATATCGTCAGCAAGGATACCGCCAAATCCAAGCTGTGCAATGGTACAGAGCCAGCGATAGCCGGTTTTCTGATAGTCACGCAGAATGGGTTTCATGGCATCAGGAACTTCATAATCGCTGTCAGCCACAGATTTCATATCACGAATCAGTGATTTGAAATAACGGTCTCTATGGGACTGTATATCACTGTTGTGGCTGGTAAGAACGGCATCAATATAGGATGCGCGATATAAAGGCACAGAAATCCTGCCACCACGGATAGCCTGTTCAGAGAGCCGAAGCCCGTCAGCTAATTCAGACAAAACGCTCAGAGAATTATTCTCCAATTTGAGAAATTCTCCGGATTTCAATTTGTAGTATTTCTGTCGGCGTCTGTAACTGTTCAGAATGCCGGCCAGCTCTTCATAAGGAAGACTGTCAGAGTGGATATCTATTTCCAGCAGACCGTTAGAGACGGAAACACCGACAGCGGTCCGCGGCGCTGACAGGATGCGTATGCGTTTCATATTCGAAGATATGAAAACTTCAGCCAGTTCGTAAAAATGAGGCAGTCCCTGTTCCAGAAAGAGGAAAGCAGCCTGATCATCATGACTGATGATAAAATCAGCATCAGCAACAGGGGAATCTTCATTCCCGGATACTGCGGCAGGCTGAAAATAAGTCTGAATAGCCGTCAGGATTCTGTTCTCCATAGCGGCATCACGGAAACCATCTTCACAGGAGATAGGCGTGGCAAGAGAAAATGTTTCTTCGCCATAACGAGCATAAGCTGTACAACTGATGATATTCTCAGCCGGATTGTCAAGGTAAATACTGAAATGCGCTTCAGGCGGTTCATAATCGGTCAGATCAACACCTTCAGTGTGAAAATCCGTATGGGCTTCCAGATGCTTCAGTACACTGCCGTAAAAAGGTCGAAGTTGTTTCTCGGAAAGTGTGATTTCACGGACCTTCTGACGATTTAACTCTGTCAGATAGGGCTGCATGTCCTTTTTGAAGGCTTCTGAGCAGCGATACAGGATTTTATCTTTTAGAATCCAGAATGTCCGGGCACCGGAGAGTATCAGACAATCTTCGATGGTCAGATGGTAGGTGTCACTATCTTCGGCTTTGAGTTCAAGCGTAAGTTCCGGGTCTCCATCTGTAACATAAATGGTCCGGATATGATCATCGAGATCAAACTGAAGTGTATGTCCGATCATCATATTCAGAAACATGTCGACAGCGGTTGGAGACAGTGGAAGGTAACGCAGTGCTTTCATTGTCTGGAAACGATAAGTGCTGTCCTGAACACAGTGGAAATGGTATTCGTACTCTTCAATACGCTGCATAATAAACGCCAGCATGCTGCGGCTCTCAGAAGTGAAAGCTTCAGGTTCATGGAAAAATTTCAGATTCTTTCCATATTGAAATAATTCACCTTGATGAATAAGGCGGGCAAACTCCAGCAAGTCTTTGATGACGTATTTCTTGCCGGTGCCGATCTTGAAGTCGACGGAAAGTTTATGATATTGTTTATGAAGAATTGGCTCCAATTCAATCAGAACTTTGGTTTCAGATGCTTCAGCAGGATAGTGGCTGCCGGAAGATTGATGAATATAAGATTCAATCAATGTCTGGCCAATCCGATTTTGTTTTTTTGACGGAAAGCTTGTTTGAATATGTCGTCTGGAGATATATTTCAAAAGAATAGCGACGCAGTGGCAGCAGAGCCCTTCTGATTGGTAAAAATCGGAGCAGGAACATAAGCTGCCGACAATCTGGCTCTCATCTTCATCGATGGATACCTGGGTTTCATGTTCACTGCCGTCTGCATCAAGGACAGTAGCGGTGATCATAGGGGTATCTGTCAGTGTGTTAATATCCGTTTCAAAGTTTTTAATGCGCTTATCGATCAAAAAAATATCCTGACCTTTTCGATAATCTGCATCAGAGGAGGCTTTGATAACAGTCATTCTGGTAATTGCCATGAAAACTCCTTTCAGCTGTGAATGCGTGTTCGTGCTGCACAGCGTATAGCAGGCCGGAATAGCCGCAGCCTGCTGTAATCGTAAACTTCATTATAGCATATTTGACAAATTCTGTCCGCAGTTTGAAACGAATAAGAAAAAATATGCAGATATCATGGTGACATCTACATATAGATTGAGTAGTCATTATGAATGGATTTCTTCAGGATAAAACAATCCCCAGTCGCTGCGGAGTTTTGTCATAATATCCATGACATCAGAAGATTCCCGGAGTTTCATGATCGCCGTATTGCCTGTAAGAATCGCTGTTTCCATATCTTCAAGTTCATATTGGAGCGCATTGGAGGTGCGACCGGCCTCAATGATGGTCTGCTTTCCGGTTTCAGCGTCAACAATGACAGCATGATCGGCTCTGGGATATTCCATAATTTCGATATATGCTTTTTCACAGCTGATCATCGCGCGTTTTGGCTGCTTTGAGTGCATGGAAAGGGCAACTGTGGCCATCTGGCCGGAAGGATTCATCAGCAGAATGGATGCCTGTTCATCACATCCTGTTGGTGCCGGTTTCATCTGGCTGAGAATCTGATCCGGTGATTCACACATAAAACTTCGGACAATACTCAATGCATACACACCGATATCCAGCATAGCGCCGCCAGCCAGGGAAATGTTGAAGAAACGGTTTGTCATATCGTAATCCTTGAAACTTCCGAAATTCATCGTGATCATCTGAGGTCGGCCAATCTGACCGCTTTCGACAATCTGCCAGAGCTTTTTGTAGAGCGGCATATGCCAGATTGTCATGGCTTCTGCCAGAACAAGGCCCTTTTCATCGGCCAGTGCTTTAAGCTTATTCAATTCACTGCTGTTAAGGGTAATGGATTTTTCGGCAAGCACATGTTTGCCGTGAAGCAGAGACTGACGGATAAATTCATAGTGGGTGTTGTGGGGTGTTGTAATGTAAATGACATCTACAGACGAATCTTCATACATTTCGTTGTAAGATGTATAAACTTTTTCAACATGATATTTCTCAGCGAAAGATACGGCTTTGTTGTAAGTTCGGTTGCAGACACCGTACAATGTACGGCCCATATTGTGGAGGGCCTGTGCCATTTCATTGGCAATCACGCCGGTGCCCAGTACTGCCCATTTCAATTCGTTCATTATTGGAAGCTCCTTTGCTTATATTTAACGAAAGCAAGCACCGTCTGAAAAAGACGATGCCTGTATGTATTTCGAGCTTATTATATATTTTTTTTGTCATGATGACAAGAGGGGATGGACTATTTAAGTCTTTTTGCTGTTTCCAGAATAACATCCATGACATAGTCATAACCAAGCGATGTATCCAGAGACAGATGGTAGTTGGCGGAAGCGCCCCATATCTGTCTTGTATAATAATGATAATTATCTGCTCTGCGGCGTTCCTCCTTGAGAATCAGATTCTTGGCTTCTTTCTCTGTTAGATTTTTTTTGCTCATCCTTATCATAAAAATTATAGCCAAGCTTGTCGGCCAGAATCTGTCCGAGTTCGCTTCCACCGCTGCCGTACTGTCGGCCGATGGTAATAACAGAGGCGTATTCAGAGAAATTGGCTGTTGTTTTTGCATTTTTACCAGAAGATTCTTCTTCAGCGGATATGGCATAATCTTCCGGGAACAGAAGCGGTTTGACGAAAGCCAGAGCTTTGCTGAACTGTCTGGCAATAAAACCAACTAACAGCGCGGCGATAACAGTACCTTCGCGGACGCCATCCAGACGATGAGCCAGTACAAATGAAAGCACAGCGGCAATTACAGCCATGGAAACATCAAAACAGACTTTTGTGCTGCCGAATTCACGGTTCCATGTCTGAACGATGGCACGAACAAAGGATTCGCCGGGCAGCATGACGACATCTGCCAGGACTTCAATATATACGCCGAATCCCAGAATGACACATCCTATCAATAGATAAATAATTTTAGACGGATAAGATTCCGGCTGAACAAAAGCCAGCAGAATCATAGTGAAGTCAATGAAATAGCCGAATAAAATGGAAACAGGAATTTGAAGATAGTATTCCGGTTTGAAATTTTTGCGGAGAATCAGCAGCTGCAGAAAAATCAGCAAAAGACTGAAAATAATGGTGAAATTACCGAGGGTCAACGGAAAATTCAGGCTCAGTACATATGGGATAGAAGAAATAGGGGATGTACCGAGATTGGCTTTGGTAATTAGACTTACGCCAAGGGAATTGATGAACAATCCGATAAGAAAGATAATGTAACGTTTGAGCTTATTCATGGGTGGTGTCTCCTTTGTTCATTAGATTTTCATATATTTTTGAGAATGTTTCCATAAAAGCGGCCTGCTCTTCAGAGCTGATATTTCTGAAGGCTTTTTTTTCAATAGAAGCAAAATTATCTTCGACCAGATCTTTCAGACGACTGCCTTCATCTGTCATAAAAATATAAAAAGTTCTTCGGTTGCCGTCCAGCATGCGTCGCTCAATGAGTCCCTTTTCTTCCATGCGATTAAGTACGGAGGTGAGTGAGCCAGGCTCAATATGGCAGGCAGCGGCAATTTCTTTCTGATTGGCGCCGTTGTGATCCCGAAGATAATCCAGAACTTTAGGCTGACCGGAGGTCAGACCGGATGACTTAACCTGTTCCATGAAATTTTTCTGTATCGTGGAATGAACGGCCATGGAAAGATAATGAAAAGATAAAGATGACATAAAATAATCCTTTCTTGCGGTAAATCAAAATGAAATCATAAGATTCTGTTTCAAAATGTTATAATTCAAACAATTAGAATTATAACATTCAAAGGCGAGATGTCAATAGAAAATAAAAAAAGACAAGCCGGATAGCTTGAAATTCGTAATTAACAGGTCTATAATACTAGAGCAGCTCATAGTTTGGGCTGCTTTTTGTACGCCGAATTTTAAGGCCTGTATAGCCTCGAATGAAAATACAAAGAAAATACAGATGAGATAAAGCATTTTATCTATAGAGAAGGAGTGTGAATAAATGAGTCAGTCTTATGAAATTGATATGTGTCACGGACCGCTGTTTGGAAAGATTATCCGCTTTTCAATTCCATTGATGTTGTCCGGCATTTTACAACTGCTGTTTAATGCAGCAGATATTATTGTGGTTGGCCGATTTGTCGGCAGTACGGCATTGGCTGCAGTGGGATCCACCAGTTCATTGATCAACCTGCTGATTAATCTTTTTATCGGATTTTCTGTGGGTGCCAATGTTCTTGTGGCTCGTTTTCATGGTGCCGGAAGAGATGATGAAGTGAATGAAACGGTACATACAGCTATTACTCTGAGTATGATCAGTGGTATTTTTCTGTTGATTCTTGGCGTGACTGTGACAAGAACACTTCTGATCTGGATGGGATCACCGGATGATGTTCTGGATCAGTCCAGTTTGTATCTGAAGATTTATTTTCTGGCCATGCCGGCGACACTGCTGTATAATTTTGGCAGTTCTATCCTTCGTGCAGTGGGAGATACGAAAAGGCCGTTGTTCTATCTGGTGACGGCAGGGATTATTAATGTTTGCTTTAATCTGTTTTTTGTTATTGTTTGCCATCTGGGTGTAGCAGGTGTCGGACTGGCAACGGTGATTGCGGAGTATATCTCTGCGGCATTGATCATTCGCTGCCTGATGAGAAGCCAGGGGTGCTGCCATCTGGATCTGCATCAGCTGGGAATTGTTAAAGGTAAATTGCGTCAGATCATGCAGATCGGCCTTCCGGCGGGGATGCAGGGTGTCGTTTTTTCACTGTCCAATGTATTGATCCAGTCATCCATCAATTCCTTTGGTTCCACGGCCATGGCAGGCAATACCGCCTCTATGAATATCGAAAACTTTATTTATATATCCATGAATACTTTTCAGCAGACCGCTATGAGTTTTACAAGCCAGAATTATGGCGCTGGCGAGGAAAAACGAATTCACAAGGTGCTGTTTATATGTCAGGGACTGGTGATATCTGTAGGTCTTATTTTCGGTGTGGGCGCATGGCTTGCCGGAGACACACTGCTGTCTATTTATTCATCGGATCCCAATGTGATTCAGTTTGGAAAGGACCGAATGGCTGTAATCTGTACGGCTTACTTTTTATGCGGCATTATGGATACAATGGTGGGTGCACTCCGCGGTGTCGGTTATTCGCTGATGCCAATGATTGTTTCTCTGATCGGTGCCTGCGGCCTGCGAATTGTGTGGATTTTTACTGCGTTTCAGATTCACAGAAGTCTTTGGATGCTGTATATTTCCTATCCAATTACCTGGATTATTACCGGTGGTGTTCATATTCTTTGTTATATTCTTGTCAGAAGAAAGCAATTACAGACGGTAAAGAATCGGTAAAAATTCAAAAATGATGTGTGTATGAGAAAAAAATCAGTACACATAAGAAACTAAAAATAAATTATGTGTCAAAAATGACACGATATTAGAAATAAAAACACATAAATACAAGAAAAACAAGCGATAAAATAGCTGAAAATCCCCATTTTACAGCATGTTAAAAAGTTGGCATATTATTTGCTTAATAGTTGGTATAAGAAATTATTTCACAGGTGAAGGGCAGGCATTATGTGAGATAAGGAAAGTGGTTATTCAAAAGAGAGTGGATGATCACAATCAGACAAATAAAAGGGGGATTGCTATTATGAATTTTGGTATTCTTGTGTTATTAATTGCCATTATTCTCTTTGCATTGCTGGCGTTTAAGCAGTTAAGTGCATTGATTCTTGCGCCGGTAGTGACGATTTTCGTATTAATCTGTTCAGGTATTCCGATCATGGAAGGCTTGCAGGATATGTTCATGCCGGCGGCAGCAGATTACGTTTCTAAGTATTTCCTGACATTCTTTGTCGGTGCATTGTTTGGTGCGGTTTACCAGTTTACAGGTGCTGCAGAATCTATTGCACGATTTATCGGCGGCTTATGTCATGGTAAGTTTGTAGCTCCTATTATCATGTGTATCACAGGTATTCTTACTTTTGGTGGTGTCAGCGGTTTCGTTGTATTCTTCGTTATTTATCCGATTGCACTGAACCTTTTCAAGGAATCCAATCTGACAAGACGGCTGATTCCGGCTGCAATTTCAGCAGGCTGCTGGACATGGTCCATGTCAGCACCGGGTTCTCCGTCCATTCAGAATGTTATTGCGATCAAGAGTCTTGGTACTTTATCAACAGCTGCATTTGTACCATCTCTGATTGTATCCATTATTGAATTCCTGTTAATCTTTGTATGGCTGGAATATCGTGCCCGCAAGTTCACAAAGAACGGTTATTATTTTGATGATGCAAGATTAAAGACACAGCTGTCAGCAGAAGATTTGAACATTCAGGGACGTGAAGATTTGCCGCACTGGGTAATCGCATTCATTCCTATTATTCTGATTCTTGTTCTGTTTAATGGCTTTCATCTTGATGTTGTGCCATCTGTATTTTCAGGGGTTGCATTAGCAGCTATTCTGATGTTCAAATTCGTCAAGGGCGGTATTGAACAGTGGGTGAAAGTTTTCAATAAAGGTGCAGCAGACTCCGGTGTTGCCATTTTGAATACAGCCATCGTTGTTGGTTTCGGTGGTGTTGTTAAGAATACACAGGGATTTGCAGATCTTGTTACAGCATTAAAGGGTATGTCAATGCCTCCACTTGTATTCGTTATGATTACAGTTGCTATCTGTGCCGGTGCCTGCGGTTCTGCTTCAGGTGGTATGGGTGTTGCGTTTAACGCACTGACAGATACATATCTTTCACTTGGTGCAAAATTACCTTACATTCATCGTATCGCTACAATTGCAGCAGGTACACTGGATACTCTGCCTCACCAGGGTGCTCAGATTACATTGCTTGGTATCTGCAAGCTGACACATAAGGAAGCCTACTTTGATATTGCGATTACACAGATTATTATCCCATTTATCACATGTGGTCTTTTCATTGTTCTTGCTCAGATGGGATTATAAGAAGTGTTTAGAGGCCTGATTTTAGGTGTATTTGAATTGAATAAACAAGCGAATAATTAAAATGTGAATGTTTCAAAAGATGTCTGATGACAGAATGTTGTCAGGCATCTTTTGTCGTGCTAAAATAAAAGCAGTAATGATTACGAACAGGAGGGATTCATATGAAGGTTTATGAAGGTGCGATTCTGACGTGCGATGCCAATGATCAGGTAGCACGTTATCTTGTAGAAGACGGCGGCAGAATTTTATATGTAGGAGATGAATTGCCGGAAAGATATATCTCTGTTCGTCATGAGCGGCTTGGAAAGAAAGCATTGATTCCGGCCTTCACGGACAGCCATATTCACTTTGCGAGTTTTTCCACATTTCATGCAGGATTGAATGTCATGAATGCTGACAGTAATGAAGAGATTCTTTCGATGCTGTCTGATTTTGCAAAGAAAAGTGACCAGAAGATGCTGATCGGTTTTGGTGCATCACCCTATTCGGTTAAGGAAAGACGGCTTGTCAACCGAAATGAGCTGGACCGGGTTTGTCCGGATAAACCGGTTTTCATGGGGAAATATGATGGACATGCCTGCGTTGTGAATACGAAACTCTATGAGCAGGTGAAGGATAAAGTGTCGGGGCTTCGTGGCTGCCATGCGGATACAGGGGAAATGAATCAGGAAGCCTTTTTTGCCATTTCGGATTATGTGACGAATTCGATTTCAGTACCACAGTTGTTAAAGAATATGCAGAAAGCCATTGATTATATGGCCTCTAAGGGGATCGGAATGATCCACACGGTAAGTGGGGTGGGGTTTGTCAGAGATCTGGATGTGGATTTGGAGAGATGGTTTGGACGTGGGCTGAATAACGGTATGCAGATGCGTATCTTTTTCCAGACCATGGATGTGAAGAAAGTACAGAAACGGCATTTGCCGAGAGTGGGCGGATGTTTTGCCACTGCGTTAGACGGCTGCTTTGGTTCAAAGGATGCAGCGCTTCGTGTGCCTTATGAGAACAGCGACAGCAAAGGTGTTTTGTACTACAGTGATGCGCAGGTGGCAGAATTCTGCAAAAAGGCCAATCGTGCCGGACTGCAGATAGAGATGCATGCCATCGGTGATGCGGCTTTTGATCAGGCCACCAGAGCTTTGAAAGCGGCTTTGGATGATTATCCGCGGGAAGATCACAGACATGCCATTATCCATGCCTGCCTGCCGACGAAAGAAGGCATCGATATCTGTGAGAAATATCATATTTTGTTGCCGGTACAGAGCGCATTTATAGATTGGCCTCAGGAACCGGATGAATACCTGGAAGATATTCTTGGCGAGAGAAGTCAGCGGCTGAATCCGCTGCGGACATTTACGGAACATGGCATCATGATGAGTGCCGGTTCGGATGGACCGTGTACCGACCCGGATCCGATTGAATGGATGTATCGTGCCTGCAATCATAGTGTCCCGGAAGAATCCCTGACCGTACAGGAGGCACTTAAAATGTGCACGTATAACGGTTATTATACAACCTTCGATGAAAAAGAACGAGGCAGCCTGGAAACCGGTAAAATCGCAGATATGGTTATTTTATCAGAGAATCCTTATGAGAAAGATGTCAAAAATCTCCGGGATATTCAGGTTAAGCAGCTTCTGCTGCAGGGACGTCCGTACAAGCCATTAAAGGGCAGTGCGATTAGCCAGGTTCTGAAGGGTATGAGAAGCAGGAGCAAAATCTAAATGGACAATTTAACATTAAAAGTTATAGCCAGAATTTATACGGATTTTGGCGAGAAGTTTGGTGTGCCGAGGCAGAGTGGACTGGTTCCGGAACTGACCGGGAAGATAATATTTGAGCCGGAATATCGTGTGCCGGAGGCACTCTCCGGGATAGAGGGTTATTCGTGGCTGTGGCTTTTGTGGGGATTTTCGGAATCACCCAGGAATAAATGGTCACCGACGGTGCGTCCGCCAAGGCTGGGAGGCAACAAAAAAGCGGGTGTTTTTGCCACACGTTCTCCTTTCCGACCGAATCCGGTAGGCATGTCTTCTGTGAAAATAGAGGACATTCAGCTTCAGACAGATGAAGGACCTGTGATCATCGTTTCGGGTATTGACATGATGAACGGCACGCCAATTTATGATATTAAACCCTATCTGCCTCATGTGGACTGTCATCCGGAGGCACTTGGCGGCTTCAGCGGACAGTTCAAGGATTACAGGCTGAAAGTGACATGTGCTTCGGAATTTCTGATGCTTTTTCCGTCGGATAAACGAGAAGCACTGCTGGGGGTACTGGCCCAGGATCCGAGACCGGCTTATCAGAATGATCCGGAGCGAGTGTATGGCGTTAATTTTGCCGGGCGAAATGTGCAGTTTAAGGTGGATGGTGATCGGCTGACTGTTTGCAGTGTGGATGGATGTACGATATAAGAATTGGGTATTGGCAGGAACATATAGAATTGAAGCAAATGATATGGAATCCTGTGTTTAATAGAATGTGTCCGAAATGAATAAAGAATAAAAAGACAACAGGGAGTGACGACAATGGAGTATGTATATCCGGATTATTACCGGCAGTTTACATGTATCGGCGGAGAATGTCCGGATACGTGCTGTGCGGGATGGGAGATTGTCATTGATGACAAAACCCTTGAAAAGTATAAGAAATATCCCGGCGGTTTCGGTAATCGTCTGCGCAATTCAATTAATTTTAAGAGAAAAAGTTTTAAGCAGTATGACAGAAGATGTGCTTTCCTAAATGAGGAAAATCTCTGCGATATTTATACGGAAGCCGGGGAAAAACTGTTTTGTAAAACATGTAGACAGTATCCGAGGCATGAAGAAGAATATGAAAATGTCAGGGAATTGTCATTGTCTTTGTCATGCCCGGAGGCAGCGCGGATGATTTTGTCACAGGACAGACTGAATCTCATTTATGATGAGAAAAAAGGGCATTCAGAGGACTATGGGGATTTTGATGAACTGCTTTTTTCACAGCTTTTAGACGGCCGGGATGCTTTCTGGAAACTGATAGAAAATGAAAACGTACCGATGGCAGTGCGAATGATACAGATGCTGTCCATGGGCCATCATTTGCAGAGAAATATCAATGCGGGGCAGTTGTTTGGACTGGAGAATATATATGACCATTATCTTTCAGAAGGGGCGGCAGACAGGATGTGTGCTTATCTGAAAGAAAGATGGGAAAATCCCGGCAGTCGCTACCATGTCATGAAAGAGATGTTTGCCTGTCTGCACAAACTGGAAGTCCTGTCAGCAGACTGGCCGAAGAAAGTCAGACATTATGAGAAGGTTTTATTTGGCGGCGGCAGGAAACAATACGAAGCACTGCACCAGTACCGGATGCCGGACAAAATAGCAGAACAGCTGCTCAGTTACTTCATTTATGTATATTTTGCGGGCGCTGTCTATGATGGAATGCCGTATTCAAAAGTCAAACTGGCCGTCATCAGCACCATGCTCATCGAAGACATGGTCTGCGCCAAAGCAGCAGAAAAAGGTCAGCTTTCCTTTGAGGCAATCGCTGATGCCGCTCATAGTTACGCTCGGGAAGTCGAACACTCCGACCTTAATCTCCAACGCCTGTCTATCATGTTCAGACACCGGAAATGCTTCCATATCGGACGCCTGTGTGGTGCATTGTTGGAATGGTAAGTATTTAAAAATGCCTCTTCTACACAGGTGCTTCTAACGCGTCCGGTACTTAGGTGCTGTTTTTTAGCACCTTATGTACCGCTGACAGCGTTAGGCAGTGCGAACGTGCCTGTGTAGAAGAGGCATTATTAATTTCGTTCTATGACTAGGGGCAGCCACTTTGCGATTTACAACTGCTCCGCAATACTGTAAATCAGCGCCTCCGTTTTTTCCCAGCCAAGGCAAGGGTCAGTAATGGATTTGCCGAATACGCCTTCGCCGATCTTCTGACTGCCGTCTTCCAGATAGCTCTCAATCATGAAGCCCTTGACAAGCTTTTTGATGTCATCGGAGTGACGGCGGCTGTGCATGACTTCGTTGGCGATACGAATCTGTGCCATGTACTGCTTGCTGGAGTTGGAGTGGTTGGTGTCAATGATGCAGGCCATATTCTCAAGGCCTTTTTCTGCATAGTTGTCATAGAGACGGCTGAGATTCTCAAAATGGTAGTTCGGGATATTGTTGCCGTGTTCATTGACAGCACCGCGGAGAATAGCATGGGCCAGTGGATTGCCGGGTGTTTTGACTTCCCAGCCTCTGTAGACAAACATCTGCGGGCTCTGGGCAGCCTCAATGGAATTAAGCATGACGGAGATATCTCCGCTCATTGGGTTCTTCATACCGCATGGGATGCCGACACCACTGCCTGTAAGACGGTGAATCTGGTCTTCTACGGAGCGGGCGCCTACAGCTACATAACTGAGCAGGTCAGAGAGGTAGCGGTGATTCTCAGGGTAGAGCATTTCATCGGCACAGGTAAGTCCGGTTTCTTCGATAGCTCTTGCGTGGAGCTTGCGGATGGCGATCAGGCCTTCCAAAAGATCCGGCTGTTTCTCAGGGTCCGGCTGGTGGAGCATGCCCTTGTAGCCTTTGCCTGTTGTCCGGGGCTTATTGGTATAGATACGCGGTATCATAATGATTTTGTCAGCAACTTTCTCCTGAACCCTTGCCAGTCGGTGAATGTATTCCATAACAGGCTCTTCACTGTCTGCGGAGCATGGGCCGATAATTAAGAGAAACTTGTCGGATTCGCCTGTAAAAACACGGCGAATGGCTTCGTCGCGTTCGGCTTTATGTTGGGCGATTTTTTCAGAAATCGGGAATTGTTTCTTAATTTCCTGTGGGATTGGGAGTTTGCGGACAAACTCCATCTGCATCTGTTCATGATTCATGGGTCAAACCTCCGTTTTGTTGAATTTATCTTTTATACAAATATTGTAAAAATCAACGTAACATCATTATAACACAGATGCTTTAAGAGTTCAACGCTTTAAACCGAGAAAAATACACGATGGTTTGAAGTTACAGGAAAATTTTGTGCGTTTTGAATTGTAATTTGTCGAAATAACAGAGATAGACTTGAATTACTATAGGAAATAGGAGTATAATCGGATAAATAAACACATTTGTAAAAAATGATGTTAAGAAAATATATCATGGATGCAGGACATAGCAAAGATAAATGGAGGGCTGAAGAATGTATAAAATCGTATCAAAGCTGTTAATGTACGGCGATATGCCGAAGAACAGCATTTTAATGCAGTTAAGCGATATTTTCAAACAGATGGATCAGGATACCCAGTCAAGAGATGAACTGGTGACACGCATTTTTACCCAGGTGAAACATCTGCTTCAGGTGGCCACCGATTATGGTTTCGATAAGAATCTCTGGCACAATTATCTGACTTATCTGTTGATCACAGATGAGAATCCTTTCAGTTTAACCTGTGAGAAAGTCGGGGCCAACGACGGCAGTGTCAACTTCTTTGCCAAAGGTGATTTTAAGGCATTTAAGGCCTTGTTTGACTTTGATTTTTCTGAAATTGAAGAACGTCTGGACATTGATTGCTTTACAAGGCTCTCACAGTACAAGGCTATTGGCAAGAAAGAGTTGATGTACAATAAGAATGTTAGTGAGAAGGTCCAGACCCTCAGTGAACGGCTGGAGAAAACAGCGAATGAGGATGAATTTTTTGACGTGGTGACGGATTTCTACAAAGCTTACGGTGTGGGTATGTTCGGTCTGAATAAGGCATTCCGTATTGCGTCAAGAACAGAGAATCATGTGGAATTCTGTCCGATCAACAATATGGATACGGTGATGTTAGATGACCTGGTAGGTTATGAAATCCAGAAGAAGAAGCTGGTGGATAATACAGAAGCCTTTGTTCAGGGCAGAAAAGCCAACAATGTGCTGCTCTTCGGCGACAGCGGTACAGGTAAATCCACAAGCATCAAGGCCATTGTCAATGCTTATTATGACCAGGGTCTGCGAATGATCGAGATTTACAAGCATCAGTTCAGAGACCTGTCCAACGTTATTGCACAGATTAAAAACCGCAATTATCGCTTTATTATTTATATGGATGACCTTTCTTTTGAAGAGCATGAAATTGAATACAAGTTCCTGAAAGCAGTTATTGAAGGCGGTGTTGAGACAAAACCTGAGAATATCCTGATTTATGCCACATCCAACAGACGTCATCTGATCAAAGAGACATGGAATGACAGGAATGATATGGAGTACGAGAACGATCTTCATCGTTCAGACACAATGGAAGAAAAATTGTCTCTTGTTAATCGTTTTGGTGTTCAGATTAGCTACTCCAAGCCATCTAAGAAAGAATTCAATGAAATCGTCATTGAACTGGCACGCCGCGTGGGTCTGACCATGACAGATGAAGAACTCTGTGCTGAGGCAAATAAGTGGGAGATGCGTCACGGCGGTATTTCCGGACGTACGGCACAGCAGTTTATCAATTACCTGCAGGGTACAGTGGAGATTTAAGATGCTGTATCGGATTACGGACGGCACACTGGCCATTGGCGGTGAAAATCTCCTGGAGCATTTTGATTTTGAGATCAAGGGGCGGGAACGCATTGCCATTACCGGTCCTAACGGTTCCGGAAAAACAACGTTTTTGCGGCTGATTGCCGGGGAGCTGTTTCTGGAAAGAGATGACCGCAGGCAGGGTGAGGGCATTTATCTGGCAAGAAATGTGACTATTGGCATGCTGAGACAGCAGATCTTTGAGAATACTGCCCATACGGTGCAGGAAGAGATGATGGTGCTGTGCCCTTCCAGAGATACCTGGGACCGGGAGCGCTTCGAATTCGAGCAGGAATATGACAGGATTTTTACTGGCTTTGGCTTTGCAAAAGAAGATAAAGAAAAACTTTTGTCGGATTTTTCCGGAGGAGAACAGACAAAGATTGCTATGGTACGGCTGCTCCTGGAAAAACCGGATATCCTGTTGTTGGATGAGCCAACGAATCATCTGGACATGGAGAGTGTCCGATGGCTGGAAAATTACCTGCAGAATTATTCTGGCGCGGTTGTCATGGTTTCCCATGACCGATATTTTATTGATGAAACGGCAGAAATTGTCTATGAGCTGACAGATAAGAAACTTGTACGCTATGTGGGCAATTATACCCAGTTTCGACAGCAGAAGCTGAAGAATCTGGCCATCTGGAAGAAGCAGTACGAGCAGCAGCAGGCAGAATTGGAACGGCTGAATCAGCTGATCGAGCGTTTCAAGCACAAACCGAAAAAGGCAGCCTTTGCTCGATCCAAGAAAAAATTGATAGAGCGTATGGAGAAATTGCCGACTCCGCCGACACTGGCAGAACATATTTTTACCGGGGAACTGGTACCTGCGGTGATGGGTGGCAAATGGGTAGCTGAGGCAGAAGAATTGAAGATTGGTTACGACGGCAAGGCTATTGCAGAACTTTCATTGCGCATCCGACGGGGACAGAAGATCGGCATTATCGGGCCAAACGGTGCCGGCAAGACGACTTTTCTCAAGACAGTAGCGGGACTTCTGGCACCTGTCAAGGGTAAATGTCAGCTGGGACTTCATATAGAACCGGGATATTTCGATCAGCAGTCGGCAGCATTGACATCTGACAAGAAAGTGCTGGAGCATTTTCATGACCTTTTTCCTGCCATGCCGGAGAAAGATGTCAGGAATGAACTGGCAGCATGGCTTTTTGAAGGGGCTGATGTGCAGAAAACGGTCAGCGACCTTTCCGGCGGTGAGAAAGCCCGGCTCGTACTGGCAGAAATCCTTGAAAAACGGCCGAACTTCCTGATGCTGGACGAGCCTACCAATCATATGGATATTCCGGCCAGAGAAACCCTGGAATCTGCTTTTAGAGTTTACAAAGGCACCATGCTCTTTATTTCCCATGACCGTTATTTCATTGAACAGGTGGCGGATGCGCTGCTGATTTTTGAGAACGGTCAGGTATCCTATTACCCATTTGGATACAGGCATTATATGGAACGGCTGGAGCGGATGAAACAATACCGGGCTGCCGGTGTTTCAGAAGAAGACGCCGCCGTTGTCCTGGGCCAGATGAGCGCCGAGGACCAGGCCCTCATTGCGGGCTTGAAAAATGTGCCGAAGGGCGCTACACTGCTTGGACATGAACTGTCCACAGACCAGGCCTTTCTCGACTGGCAGTTAAGATTGGCAGCAGAAGCTATGGCAGATGCGGCTGAGAAAGTGGAGAATTATTATCATTCGGTGAAGAAAACGAAGCAGGATGAGTGGGAAAAGTGGATAGAGCAGGTATATACCAGTGAAGACGAGATATCGGATGATAATTCTGTGAAGGTATATATGGAATCTGGGCAGGCAGAGACGGATGCTATGGAAAATATATCATATACAGAAGAAAATAATGTAAATGCTGAGGGTCAGGAGGCAGAGATATTAAATAAATGGTATAAGACCTGTCTGGATTGGTATGACATCTGGGGAGAAATACATCCTTATGTTGAAGAACAAAAGGATACATTAATAAAGTCGGCAGAAATTCTAAGCACTGTGCATTAGTAAACGCTAAAATATAATATAATAAGAATATCAATGGAAAATAAACAAACATCCTAAGTAGACAAGGCAAATAAATAAAATCTACTTAGGATGTTTTTGCGTTCAGAAGTTCAAAATATGCAGCCTTATTATGGGGTAGCTTTTAGATAGTCTTAACTAGACAGCGTTTCTTATAAAAGGCAATACCATAGCATAGAATCTGGTCATACTCATCTTCATATTCTTTGGCATACATTTTCTCTTCAATCTGCTGCAGAGCAGCGTCACAATCTGATTCCATCTGCTCAAGAGATTTTGAGTACTTTGCTTCGAAGACGGCAACGCGGCTGTTTTCAGTATCATAGACCACAACATCACTGCGGCCTTCACCATGTTCCTTATTGGATTCAACGATATAACCGGCTCCTGCAAAGATACCTGCCAGAAAAGCGTGGTAATAATCTTCGAGATAATCATGGTAACTGATGGTTTTTCGCAGAAGTTTGGTCATTTCATCAGTGATTCGGGAACAGTCTGTATTCCAGACAGCCTGAAACAATGCCTGTCTGTTCCAGGTTCGGGCACTGTCGTCAAACCATTTGATAACGGTAGTCTCAAAGATTTCACGAATTTCAGCGTTTGGAATTTTCAGCGCATAGACACCGTCCGTCTGAGGGGCGGAAAGCTGTACGTTATCGGCTCTGGTCAGATAACCGGTCAGGTAAAGAATACTCCACAGATTATCTTCGGAAGAATGGAGATAATCATAAGTCAGATTTTCATCGATGTGCTGAAGAATGTATTCACCGGAGAGCAGTTTTTCAAGCTTTTTGGTGATGGTATTGCCTGCATAATCAATAAAAGAACGGATAATGGCATTATCACTGGTGTTTTTCCAATAACTTGAAGGTTGAGCTTGAGGATTTATCTGCAAATCTCGGAGGAAATTCATCACATCCCATGGACAGTAGACGTCAAAATCTCCGAAACGGTACCCGTCGTACCAGTATTTTACCTGTGAAGCATGTATTTCTGCATGTGCTTTTTTGAGAAGCGTATTGACATCATTTTCAGTAAAACCGAAATATTCATTCAGGCGGGAATGACTGATGGTGTCGGATACAAAATTATTAGTGCCTGTAAAAATGCTTTCCTTTGCAATTTTGAGGCAACCGGTAATCACAGAAAAGCAGAGATTGGGGTTATCTTTGAGTGCGGTGCTCAGAAGCGTTTTAACCAGGCTGAGCATTTCGGTATAATACCCATGGCTGCTGGCTTTTGCAAGTGGAACATCGTATTCGTCCAGTAAAAGAATAACCGGTTTGTGATAATACGTTTTCATCATGCGCATCAGCAGAACCAGAGAACGGCTGAGGTGGATTTTGCCGGCAGTGCCTGCTTTCAATTCAAGAAAAATCTGTTTATCATCGCTGTCTATAATCGGACAATCAAGCAAATATGCATGTTCTTTGTATAAATCAGCAATCTGGGCAGCAAGCTGACCGTATGCGTCATCAAAATTCAGTCCATCCACATCTTTGAAAGTCAGAAAGAGTGTGGGATATTGATTCATCCATTTCTGGCAGGACGCAGTATCTTTGGAAATTTCAAGTCCTTCAAATAAAGTGTCACTGTTTTTATGAATATCGAAGAAAGCAGCCAGCATGCTCATGCCAAGGGTTTTGCCAAAGCGGCGGGGCCTTGTAATGAGAGTGACTTTTGCAGCAGAGTTGTTTAATAATTCGGCAATCAGGCCGGTTTTATCAACGTAGTAATATCCGTTTTGACGGATTTCTGAAAAGTCAGAAATACCAACAGGAATATTGAATGTTTGCATCATGCCAGCTCCTTTCTGAAAAAATAATCGAATTCGATGATGGCTTCAATGTAATTATCATACCACAGCAGCGGAGGTTTTACAATTACAGGCAGAGTTTGTTGTCAGGAATAATATTTACTTTTTGAAGCATACTGATACAAAAGATTCTACGTGGAGGCTTATGTATGATTCAGAAAGTTGGCAATAATTCAATGATTTTTGAGAAGCCGCCGGTGATTCTGGCGGCTTCTTCGGTTGTAGGGGAGAAAGAGGGACAGGGGCCTCTTGGGCAGTATTTTGACCATGTGGAGAAAGACCCGAAGTTTGGCATGGAGACATGGGAGCAGGCAGAGAGTACCATGCAGTTGATGGCGGCAGAGAAAGCGATTAAAAAGGCCGGTTTATCCAAAGAACAACTGGATTTTCTTTTTGCCGGAGATCTATTGGGGCAGCTTATTGCCACGTCATTTGGACTTATTGAGCTGGAGCGGCCGGTTTTCGGTGTGTATGGGGCCTGTTCCACCATTGGAGAATCCCTGCTTCTGGCATCCATGGCCCTGTGCGGCGGTGCGGGCAATTATGCGCTGGCAGTGACATCCAGTCATTTTGCAGGAGCTGAAAAACAGTTCCGCTTTCCTTTGCCCTATGGCAATCAGAGACCGTTATCCGCCACCTGGACCGTTGTAGGCAGCGGTGCAGTGATTGTGGCAGCGGAGGATAAAAAGGGCAGAGCGATGGCGAAAATTACAGGTGGAACTCCTGGACGCATCATTGATTTTGGTGTCAAGGATTCCATGAATATGGGGGCTTGCATGGCACCGGCGGCCTGTGATACCATTTGTCAGCATTTAAAGGATTTTAACAGGCAGCCCACAGATTATGATGCTATTATCACCGGAGATTTGGGGAAAGTGGGACAGCAGATTCTTTTGAAACTGGTGGCTGAACATGGCTATGATATCAGTGACAGGCATTTGGACTGCGGTATGCTGATCTTTGACCCGGAGAGCCAGGATACCCATGCGGGAGGCAGCGGCTGTGGATGCAGTGCAGTAACACTGGCGGCCTATCTGCTGCCGAAAATAAATCGGGGAGAATGGCAGAGAATACTATTTGTACCCACAGGCGCATTGTTGTCAACGGTGAGCTTTAATGAAGGACAGAGTGTACCGGGAATTGCCCACGGGGTTGTGATTGAGAGAATCTGATTGAATGAGTGGATAAAAGCTTTCAAGAACCATTATATATGGGAATTGAAGGCTTTTTTTTCAAAAAATTTATTGATGAAAACTGTCAGAACAGAGAGTACTTTTGATAATATATAAGTGTTCAGAGATAAGCATTGTGTGAGCCCCATATGAAGGATTTGAGCAGATGTTGTTTTTGAATGCATTCGATAAATATATGCATACTATGTACATTTTGAAGGGAGGTCGCCATGGATATTACTGAGGACAATTATGTTGCCGGTCTGCAGGCGAAAAATGAAAAAGCACTTAAATTTTTTATTGAACACGACGGATGGATTGTGAAATCCATTGTACATAAAATGATGGCGAAATATCAGGATAAACAGGAGGAATGTATGAATGATATTTTCCTTGCAGTCTGGAAAAATGTGGACAGATATACCGGAGAAAAGGCGCCTTTTCGCACCTGGCTGACAGCCGTTGCAAGATATCAGGTGCTGAGTCATATACGGGATATCAGATACCATGACTATGTCAGTTTGGATGATGTGGAGCCTGTTGGGGATTCAGATGTCAAAAGCCGATTGTTTGATGAAGAAGAAATGTTGGAATTCCAAAAGTTGCTGGAGATTCTGTCGGAGGAAGACAGGCAGATATTCACCGCGCTTTTCTGGCACGAAAAAAGCTATGAGGAAGTCGGGCAGGAGATGAATATGCCTGTGGACAGAGTCTACAGCAGAGTATCCCGTGGAAAAAAGAAATTGAAGAAAAATAACAGATGGTTAGGAGGGAGCATATGAAGAATATTTATGATTTGCTGAATCAGGCGGAAGATAATGAGGATATCCTTTCTGAAAATGAACGGATGGAAATGTCTGATATTGAAAAACGCAGAATTTATAACAGAATACTGCTGGATTCAGAAGAAGAGCAGGAAGAGCAATCATGTGATGAGCAGAAAAAGTATCAAGATAATGAGAAGGCGCAGCAAGTAGAAGGTGGACGGAATATAGAAAGCGAAGAACATAAAAATCGACAGGAACAGGCAAAAAAAGGTCGAAAGGCCAAAAAACTGCTGACAGCGGCGGCCTGCATGGCGGTGATTTGTGCCGTTGGCTTTACAGCGGGGGCAGCAGTAAAGGAATATCTGTATAAAAATACACAGTCCGATTACAGAGAGAAGCTGGACAGTACGGACTCTGAAGCAGCAGCGGACAATACAGCAGATAACGTAATAGTAGATACGGCGGACAATACAGCAGAAAATGCGATAGATGGTGTGGATATTCGTATGACTGAGGTCAGAATGCAGGAGGATAGCCTGACATTTGACTGTACATTTACTTTTGACGGTGATATCAGTGAGATGCAGAAGGAAATGGAGCAGTGGGCCATAACAGAAGAAAGAAATGCCATAGGAGATCAGCTTTTTGACAATGCGGAAGTTTATGTGGACGGTATCAACGTATTAGATGATGATTTTAATTATGTTATTTCACAGACAGAGGCCTTTGTTATCGGACAAAATGTGTCATTTGAAGAAAATAAGATGCATATAGGATTTTTGATATATCAATTGACTGAAGGCGAAGACCACACCATTCAATTCTGTTTTAATGGTTTAAACATGAGTGATCATACTTTGGAGGGCAGTTGGAAATACACATATGAAGCAAAAGCGGATGCGTATGAAGCAGAACTTGAATGGCAGGATATTTCTATTGAAGCCGAGAATCAAGAAGAAAAGATAACGCTGAACCGATATGCGCTGACACCAAACGGACCGAAAATTGATGCAACGGTTGAGGAAAAGAAAGGCACTGACTCCATCTATGAAGAGGATGGTTACACTAAATTAGATTTCATGCGAATTGTGGCATGGGATGATCTGGGAAATTATTATCTGATGTACGGTAGGTCAAAAGACTATAATATTGATGATTCAACGATTCCATATCATCAGAGGTTCACTATTTATGATGGCAGCAATGGTTCATTGGATGGACAGGAAAACCGGGATTACAAACTGGTGTGGGATGAAAATGCATCAACAGTGACATTTGCCATGGAGAAAAAGACAGATAAATGGGATGCAGAAACAAAAGAATTTGTTGGTGCGGATTATGAATTTGTATCAGAACCGTATACGGTGGAGTTGGTGAAAAACTAGTGAGGTATAGAACGGCTTAACAAGTGTCAAACTTTTTACAGGACTTAACGATTAAAGATGCTTTTATGTTTGCGGCAGTTATGTCCGATGCAGAACAATGCAAGCTTTTACTAGCACTTATACTTGAGATGGATATTTTAGAGGTAGATGTTGTTGCTGAAAAGAGTCTCAGTTATCATCCAGAATATCATGGTGTGCGGCTGGATGTGTTGGCGGAAGAACGAGGGATGCACCGACGATTTAATGTGGAGATGCAAGTCAAGACAGAGACTGCATTGAGCAAAAGAAGTCGTTATTATCATGCACAGATGGATATGGATGCATTGTTGACAGGTGAGAGTTACGATAGACTGCCGGATACATACGTTATTTTTATTTGTGATTTTGACCCGTTTGGTGACCAGTTGTATCGATATACAGCCAGAAATATGATTTATGAAACGAATAAGCTGTTGGCTGATGGCAATCATACGATTATTCTCAGTACCAAAGGGAAAAATCTTAATGATGTACCGATACAGTTAGTGAATTTTCTGGAATATGTCGGGCAAGATACTGATAATGTAAAAACAGATGATGCTTATTTGCGATTGTTGCAGGAACGGGTTAAAAGCATTAAGCAAGACCGTGACTGGGAGGGAAAATATATGCTGCTGCAGGAAATGATGAGTGAAGAACGGATGGCAGGCCGAAAAGAGGGCCTGGAGATTGGAAGGCGGGAAAGTCTGGACAAAATGAATCAGTTGATTATTCTTTTATCAGAGCAGAATCGAAAAGATGACATTATAAAAGCGGCTAATAATAAGGAATTTCAGGAACAATTATTCAGGGAATTTCATCTTTAAACAGTTAAAGAATGGATGACATTAACGAATGATAAAGAATATAGAAAATGTGAACAGGTTACTTAGTTGTTCGGCAAGAAGAATTCTGTTTACAGAAGAGAAAGCCCGTATTTTCCAGTTTGACAAATTTGGCTGTATGGAAAACACGGGTTTATTTTTATAGCCTTTTTTTCAGCATTTCCGGATTGGATGCGTAGGTCAGCGCAGTTTCCTTTGTAATGATGCCCTGTTTACAGAGGTTCATCAGACTCATATCCATGGAGATCATATCATCTTTGGCCGATGTGGCAATGAGGCCGTCGATCTGGTGGACTTTGTTGTCGCGGATCATATTGCGGATGGCCGGTGTGACGCTCATAATCTCGAAGGCAGGCACCATTCCTCCGTCTACCGTCGGCACAAGCTGCTGTGAGATGACAGCATTTAAGACCATGGACAGCTGAACGGCGATCTGATGCTGCTGGTTTGGCGGAAAGACATCGATGATCCGGTCGATGGTATTGGCTGCTCCGATGGTGTGCAGCGTGGAGAAAAGGAGATGACCGGTCTCGGCGGCTGTCATGGCAACGCTGATGGTTTCATAGTCACGCATTTCGCCCAGCAGGATAATATTCGGGCTCTGGCGAAGGGAGGCTTTCAGAGCGGTGACATAATTGTCCGTATCAATCTTGATCTCTCGCTGACTGACAATGCTCTTGTTGTGACGGTGCAGGTATTCCAACGGGTCTTCCAGGGTAATAATATGCGTATTCCGTGTGTTGTTGATGCGGTCAATCAGGCAGGCAAGGGTAGTGGACTTGCCGCTGCCGGCGGAGCCGGTGACAAGGATCATGCCCTTGGTGTGATCGGCAAACTGCATAACAGCTTCAGGAATGCCAAGTTCCTGTGGATTCGGCAGCTGGAATGTGATGACACGGATAACGGCTGACAGAGCGCCGCGCTGTTTGTAGGCACTGACACGAAAACGGGAAACTCCGGGTATGGCAAATGAGAAATCATCATCACCATGAACCAACAGATTCATCATATCACGGTCTCCGGCCATGCCATAGATCTCATTTAATAATGCTTCAGTTTCTTTCGGGAAGAGTTTTTCTTCCTGTGTCTGAATGATATTGCCGTTTTTTCTGCATGAAACAGGAAGTCCGGCTACGATAAAAATATCCGAAACATCTTCTCTGACGGCCTGTTCAAGTATTTCTCTGGCGTTCATAAAAATCTCCTTTGGTTTTTGCTAAATCTTATTTCATTAAATTCAAAGTCTGATCGCCCTTCCACTCACCGGAAGACTGAACCTGCCACTGTGAAATGCGGTAGTAAGCCTCTCCTTTGGCAGGCGCTGCGGTCAGTGTCAGCGTGACACAGAGGTTCTGTTTGTCATCGATGGCGACAGCATAAGAAATGGTTGGTTCACTCTGTGTAAAATCCATGGAGAGCTGCAGCTGTTCGCGGCTATCGAGTGCTGTCAATTGGGTCTCGATTTCAGTGAAGACAGCAGCAGTGTCGCTGCTTGTCAAGTCAGGCTGGCTGCTGTCGTTATTTATCGAATTCTTGCCAGTGTCGGTGTCTGACAGCTGCCAGGCATCGGCCAAGATGGCATCGATCTCATCCAGGGTGCTTTCTGCCGTATTGCAGGCCGCATAGTAGTTCATTTTGTGATGAGCCAGTTTCTCTGCAAAGTCGGCATCACTTTTGGCGCTGGTCAGTGTCAGGATGGCAAAGGTCACCAGACAGAGGATCAGGAAGATGACAAGGAGAGAAGAGGCGCCGATATTAAAAAAAGGTGCCGGGGCTTTTTCTGACTGTTTTCTCATGATTCGGCCCTCCTTTGTCGGTGCTTAGTGACATCCAGTGTGTAGATATTCCGGTTGTCAGCGATGGTATCCATGGAAATATGGGCCTTCAGAAGGGTATCTTCCGGTTCATAATGGACGGTCAGGACATAAACGGCATCTGCTTTTTCACAGGATGCATAGCTGCTGTCATAGTAGGCGGCGGCATCCTGCAATGTACCGTCAGACATCTGTTCGGCCATACTGCTGACTTCATTGACGGCAAAATTCAGATCCCTGGCATCCTGGCTCATCAGATGGGCTTTGGTAAAAATCTGGATGCAGAGGGCACTTGCAACGGAAAAAAACAGAACGGCAAGTATAAGTTCCAGAAGAAACAAACTGGATGTATTATTGTGACGTTGATATTTCATATGAATCCTATTCCTTTCCCGTGACAAGTGCTATGACTCACTGTGGATGCTGATATAGGACGCAACGGTGTGTCCCTGCGCATCGGTACATGTCAAATGCAGGAGATCCGATTGAGACATCTCCATATCCAATGACTGCAGCGGCAGAATGACTTTGCCTGAGCCGACATCGACATCAGCACTGCTTTTGGTGTACAATTCCATCAGATTTCCCTCACTGACATAAATATAAGTGACATATTCCGTGTCGTTGTAATGCTGCTTCAGAATCAGTGCCTGATGACCGTCAAAACTGCCGATAGATACGGCACCTTCGGTATCGTTCTGGTGAATTTTCTCAGTAATATAGGAAAGAGAAGTGTTGGCGTTAAAGTTCAAAGCCGAGTTCTCAGTGGTTGTACGGTAAACATTCGTGGCCAGCAGAAGCACTGTCAGGGCCGATACCGTGAAAACAAAATACAGGGAGATGGGAAATAAAATATCAATGATATGATGTTTCTTGGATTGAAATCTCATTTGCCTGCCCCCTTTTCAATGATGGTCACATCCGGATAAATATTGGCACCGACGGTCTGATAATCTACGAAAAAGAGGTCTTCGTCATAGGTCAGACCATAATGCGCTTTCAGGTCTTCCAGACTTTCGGGATAGGTGCCTTCCGTTGCATAGCAATAGACGATGCTGCGGTTTAATGCCCGCTCCAGGCTTTCTTTCTGATGACGGCGGGTGCTGTCCGAAAATGAATCAATGCCGGAGATAAAAAGCAGAAGAATGACCAGAAAAACACAAATGGACAGAAAAACCCGGCGGTTTTTCCGGCTTTTCTTTTGATTTTGAAATCGTACCATAAGTGGGCCTCCTGACTTAGATGCTGGACATGATTCCGACGAGCGGAAGCATAACGGACAGTAAAATGAAACCGACAACAAGTGAGAGCGCAATGACAAGGGTTGGCTCTAAGATGGATAATGTATTGCTCATACGGTTATCCAGATCCTCCTGATAGAGTTCGGCAATATCGGACATCACCTGATCCAGTGAGCCGGTTTTGAAGCCGATGGAAGCCATACGGGCATAGACGCCGGTGAAAATACCTGTCTGATGGAGTGCAGCTGTAAAATCTGTACCGTTTTCCAGTAATTGTTCGCATTCGGTCAGCTCTTTCTGAAAGGCTTCATCATCATTTAATTCGCGGACAAGGCTCAGACATTCTTCGGGAGCCATGCCACTTTTGAGAGTCAGCGCCATGCCGCTGGCAAACCGGCATGATGCAATATCATGATGCATGCGTCGGATGGCAGGAATATGGCTGCCGAGCCCTCTTAAGAAAGCGGCACCTTTGGCGGTGTGGTTGTAGGCGAAAAAGCCGATGACGATGACTGCAAGAACCGCAATGAATACAACGGAATAGCGGTTGATGGTATTGCCGAGGTCCATCAGAACTCTGGAAAATCCGGACATTTCCGAACCGAGCTGAATGAAGACCTGGTTGAAGATCGGCATGACTTTGATGATCAATACGAGGATAACAACGATCATCATGCTGATAATGATCATTGGATAAGTGACAGCGCTCCGGATTGTTCGAGCAATGGTATCTTCACGGGCATAGTGGTCGCCGAGGGCGGCCATGACATCGTCCAGTGTTCCGGTCTCTTCACCGATCCGGACCATACGTGTCATATAAGCCGGAAAAAGCTGTGTCTGTTCCAATGCTTCGTTCAATGAGCCTGTTTCCTGAAGATTCTCTGAGAGTGCGTTGAGAATGGCTTTCTCTTCCTCTGAAGATGCATCCTCCAGCATGATAGAAATCCCTTCCAGAGCAGAGATACCGGAACGCAGGATCAGAGATAACTGGCTGCTGAAAGAAGAAAGTTCCGGATTGGAAAGTGGTTTTAATTGTGGTGATTTGTTCATGATCATTCCCTCCATAAATGCAGGATATTGTATAGATCCTCAGATTGACAGGAAAACTGTGAATGTAGGATTAATAAGAGTATTTCACAGTGTATTTGCTGCCGTCTCCGATATATTTGGCTACGGCTTTGGAACTGTTGTTGGCGGCCAGGGTCGGATCCATGAGTACCCAGTCTTTGCCGTCAAATTCGATAATATTATCCACCCATCCGGATTCCGTGAGGTAAACACTGATCCAGGCATGATAGGCTTCACCGGAATAACCGACTTCCAGTTTTGTCGGAATGGACTGGGAGCGCAGCAATGCGGCCATCAGAGAGGCATAGTCGAAGCAGATGCCTTTCTTTTCTTCCAGTATCGTGTCAATATCCGGCACATAGTCGGTGGGTGTATTCTCGGCTTTATCGTTGTCATAGGAAATATTCCGGATCACATAGTAATAGCTGTTCTGCACGTAGTCCAGATCATCGGCAGACTGGTCGGATAATTCTCTGCCCAGGGCGACGACCTGAGAATCACCGGTGAACCAGACATATTGATTCGGATAGAGAAATGGCTTGAATTCATCGCTGAGGCTGACGGAGAGATCCTTGGAAAAGGCAAGGGCGTAACTGTTGTCAACTACCCATTCATAGACTTTGAGGGTGTAATCGCCATTACCGCCGGTCAGCGGAAAAGTGTTGTAATCGCTGCCTTTGATGGTGTATGTATAGACGGTACCGTCGGGAATGGTGATCTGGGCCTTGGCTTTCTCGGAGCGGCCTGTGTAGCGGATCATCACATACCCATCGGAAATGTTGGAGGCGTCAATGGAAACACTGTCATCACCATAGCATGTCTCACCGGATGCGGTGGGAACAAGGGAGGCATAGGAATCGGCACGCTTTTGGACGGAACTGTCTGCATCTGAGCCGGAGCCGTCTGCGTCTGAACCGGATCCGCCGGAGCCATCTGTATTCGAGCCGCCGGAGTGGCCGGCGTTTGCCTCTGCCTTCGATGAGGTGCCGCCTGAACAGCCGGTCAGAAGGCAGGAACTGCCAAACAGCAATATCAATAGCAGGAAGAACAGGGATGCACAGTATGTGTGCTTTGATCGATTGTGCATGCATGACCCTCCTTCGGATGATTTTTCTTTAAAACTGTTATCAGTATACCATATATTTAATATGAAAACACCTCTGTTTTTTCATGGTATTTTGCGGAAAGCTGTGGTAGAATAAAAGTAATTGCGTATTATCATCTATTTTAAAATCAATTCGGAGGAATTTTATATGCAGAAGTTAACAACAATCAGAGAGATTTTCAGAAATCGCGACAATTATCTCGGTCAGACAGTCGAAATCGGCGGCTGGGTGCGCAACATCAGAGATTCCAAGACATTTGGTTTCCTTGTTGTGAATGACGGTACTTATTTTGAGCCTTTACAGGTTGTTTTCCATGATGCTATGGCGAATTTCAGCGACATCTGCCATCTGAACGTAGGTGCAGCTGTGATTGTTAAGGGCCAGCTGGTGGCTACACCGAAGGCGAAGCAGCCATTTGAGATCCAGGCTGAGACAGTTGAGATCGAAGGTGCTTCCACACCGGATTATCCGCTGCAGCCGAAGAGACATACATTTGAATATCTTCGTACACTGACACATTTAAGGGCGAGAACCAATACATTTGAAGCTGTGTTCAGAGTACGTTCTCTTATTGCTTATGCGATCCATCAGTTTTTCCAGGAGAGAGATTTTGTATACGTGCATACACCGCTGATCACAGGCAGTGACTGCGAAGGTGCCGGCGAGATGTTCCAGGTGACAACGATGGACCTGAACAACGTACCGAAGAATGAAGAGGGCAAGGTTGATTTTTCAGAGGATTTCTTCGGCAAACCAACGAACCTGACTGTCAGCGGTCAGTTGAACGGAGAGACATTTGCTATGGCATTCCGCAACATTTACACATTCGGACCAACATTCCGTGCTGAGAATTCCAACACAACCCGCCATGCGGCTGAGTTCTGGATGATCGAGCCGGAAATCGCTTTTGCTGATCTTCAGGATGATATGGAACTGGCAGAGAGCATGATGAAGTATGTTATCGGCTATGTATTGGAGCATGCACCTGAGGAAATGAAGTTCTTCAATCAGTTTGTGGACAAGGGCCTTCTTGAAAGACTGGAGCATGTGAGAACTTCTGATTTCGGCCGTGTGACTTACACAGAGGCCATTGAACTGCTGGAGAAGCACAATGATGAATTTGATTACAAAGTCAGCTGGGGCTGCGACCTTCAGACAGAGCATGAGCGTTATCTGACAGAGAAGATCTTCAAACGCCCTGTATTTGTGACAGACTATCCGAAGGATATCAAGGCATTCTATATGAAACAGAATCCGGACGGCAAGACAGTTGCTGCTATGGATATGCTGGTGCCTGGTATCGGCGAGATCATCGGCGGCAGTGAGCGTGAGAATGATTACGACAAGCTGCTGACACGTATGAAAGAACTGGGTCTGAAGGAGGAAGATTACAGCTTCTATCTTGATCTGAGAAAATACGGTTCAACACGTCATGCAGGTTTTGGCCTCGGTTTCGAGAGATGCGTGATGTACCTGACAGGTATGGGCAATATCAGAGACGTTATCCCATTCCCACGTACAGTCAACAACTGCGAATTGTAATTTTTAGTTCTTTAAAACAGGAGAAATGCTATGGGCGAAATGTTGAATGACCTGATTTTTAGTGTGAATACCATTCTGCCTGTTTTTATTGTTGTTGCGATCGGTTATTTTATGCGGCGGAGAGGAACCGTCGATGAGCATTTCGTCGGTTCTATTTCCAATGTTGTGTTTTATTATGCACTTCCGGCCCGGATGTTTCTGGACGTGGCCGGAAGTGATTTTACTGAGCTGATGAATCCCCGATTTGTCTTTGTGACAGTCGGCGGAACCATCGGCGTTTTTCTTTTGGCGTGGCTGGTGATCAGCCATTGTATTCATGACGGAAGGAAGGTTGCAGCAGCAGTACACAGTGCATACAGAGGCAATTATATTTATATCGGATTGCCGATCATCGAGAATATTCTTCAGACGGATCATGTGGCCTGTTCTGTGCTCGTGCTGACATTTATCATGCCGGTTTACAATATTCTGGGTGTTCTGATCCTTTCTATATATAGCGGCGATATGTCAGGCATGAAGCCGGGGAAGCTGCTTTTAAATATTTTAAAGAATCCAATGATCCTGGCGGTTATTTTTGGTGTACTCTATGCCATGACCGGACTTCCGCTGCCTTATGCGGCTGAGAAATCCCTGACTTATCTCGGGGCCATTTCAACACCGATGGCACTGCTGATGATCGGAGCCAGAATGGTGGATAATTCGGTCAAGGGAGAAGGAAAAGCCATCCGTCTGGCACTATTGTTCAAGTTGATCGTTGGGCCGGTTGTGATGACACTGTTGGCGATTTTCCTGGGCATGCCGACGGAAGAAATCGTGACGGTGTTCGTTCTGTTTGCAGTGCCGACGGCCATGAATGTGTTTATTATGACCAAGAGCATGGGCGGTGACGATGGCCTGGCGGCCAATGCTATACTGGCCTCAGTACCGTGTTCCGTTATTGTTATGACGATTGGTATTTATCTGATGCGGATAACGGGGATTGTATAAATTTGGAAAGGAAGGTATGCACAAATGAATGATTTCATACAGGGCAATCATGAAGAAAAGTTTGTCAAAAAGCCATTGCCTGTGGGGATTTCTGATTATCGTCGGGCATCGACAGAATACTACTATGTGGATAAAACGATGATGATCAAAGAATTTATCGATGAGCGTCCATTGGTATCTCTCTTTACAAGACCAAGACGTTTTGGCAAGACGCTTAATATGGATATGCTGCGTACTTTCTTTGAGAAAACAGAGGAAGATACATCCATTTATTTTAAAGATAAAAAGATTTGGCAGTGCGGTGAGCAGTATCGCAGTTATCAGGGAAAGTATCCGGTTATTTTTCTCACGTTTAAGGATATTAAATTTGGCACCTGGGAAGATACTTTTGAGCAGATTCGTAAACTGATCATGAAGGAAGCCTATAGACATAGGGAGATCCAGACAAGTGAGCGCTGCGATGAGTATGACAAAAAAATGTTTGCACGGCTAGTGTCGGAGCAGGCAGACGAGGCAGAACTTTCGGGAGCTTTGGCAGATCTGTCAGCTGCATTGGACAAACATTACGGTATTGCACCGATGATTATTATTGACGAGTATGATATCCCAATTCAACAGGGATATATGCATGGATTTTACGATGAAGTGATTTTGTTTATGAGAAATCTGTTTTCCGGTGGTCTGAAGGATAACAGGCATTTGTCCTTTGGTTTTATGACAGGGATTCTCAGGGTGGCCAAAGAAAGTATTTTCAGCGGCTTAAATAACCTTTCCATCCGTTCGGTGCTTGATAATAAATACAGTGCCTATTTTGGATTTACATCAGATGAAGTCAGAGAAATGGCTGAGTATTATGGCAAGTCAGACAGGTATGAAGAGATTTGTGATTGGTATGATGGCTATCGTTTTGGCAAAACAGAGATTTTCAACCCATGGTCGGTGATCAATTATTTTAATAATGACTGCGCCGTAAGAGCGTTTTGGCAGGCAACAGGCAGTAATGACATTATAGGTGAGATTATACATGAAGCAGACACAGAGGTTTATAAGAAACTGATTGCTTTGCTTGATGGGGAATCCTTTGTGACTTATATTGATACGGATGTTATTTACCCGCAGATTAAAAGAAATCCGTCTAGCATTTACAGTTTTCTCCTGGTTGCAGGTTATTTGAAAGTTATACGTATGGATATAGCCTATAATGGCGATTACATGTGTGAAGTGGCATTGCCGAATAAGGAAATTCGTTATGTCTACAGTAAAGAAATATTGCAGAAGTTGGAAAATATGATATTGCCGTCTACAGTGATTTCTGTTCAGGAGGCTATGTATATTGGTGACAGTGAAATGCTTCAGCAGAGAATACAAACATTGTTGACACAGACGGTGAGCGCTTTTGATACGGCAGGTGAGAATTTTTACCACGGCTTTGTGTTGGGGTTGTGCGCGTTAGTCAATGATTCCTATGTGACGTCCAATCGCGAGTCGGGTGATGGCAGATATGATATTCAGCTTATGCCAAAAAATAAGCATCTGCCGGGAATCCTGATCGAGCTGAAAGCAGAGAAAGGCTGCGATGAGAAAACCTTGAAAAAGTTGTCTCAAAAAGCGCTGCAGCAGATTGAGTCTAAAAGGTATGATTCAGAATTAATCAGTAAAGGTATTCATCATATTT
>OLRG01000635.1_pt1 | contig 32845 bp, 30 predicted proteins | sample 1672331 | NCBI WGS metagenome assembly OLRG01 (sample SAMEA3136672, study PRJEB25190) | human gut metagenome
GGCGGTCTGTCTGGGCATGCTTTGGCAGGACACAAAAACACCTCATATGAAAGAAACATAAAATCAGGGAGTGGCTCCAAATGGAGCCGCTCCCTGACTGCTATTGCTTTCGATTCAAATATCTGCCGGCACACCATTGATCTGGGCAGACTCGCCCTTTTCTACCGGCACAACGATACATTTGACACCGCCCACCAGCTGTGTCCGGATCTGCTTTGCCTTCTGTGGGGAAACATGGAGAGAAATAGGCATTTCATCGGTCAACTCACTTTGAATTAGAGTTCCCGGTGAAGAGAGCGCCGCCTCCTGTTCTTTGATGGTCTTTTTGGCTTCGGTAATGGTCTGATTCTTTTCCTGGATCTGATCCTTTAGATCCGTCACCTGCTCTTCCAGCTCCGCCGTGCGGATCCGCTGGACACTTTCCTCCACCAGCTTTTTATCCACAACATTCTGGGCAGTGGGCGGCGTGTCCCCGAAGCGATATTCCAAAGCCGCCTGAATGACCTCCCGGGCCTCCTCGTTGAGTTCTGCCTGCTCCATCACCTCTGCCATAGTGGCCTTGTTCAGGGCAATGGGGGGCATTTCTTCGTCCTCCGGAGCATCGGGGTCCGGCAGGGTCATATCACTCAGGTGCTTCTGCATTTTCAAAAAGACGCTTTTCCCCTGCTGGGGATCCTCAAAGGAATCCTGAATGACCTCCTTAAAGGCATTTTTCTCTTCCCCTGCTGTGCGTCTTGCCACACAGCCCAGTACGTCCTCTACAAACTCCGCATGGGAGTCCTTCCCGGTCTTTACATAGTACATCACAGCACTGGAATCTGCACCGTGATTGGCAAAAGCCGGATAGGTAAAGCCAATGTCCGGCATGCCCACCACCCAGTTCCGCTCAGTAACGCCAATGCGGTTTTCCTCCTCCCGATAGCCGAGACCGGGCTTGGAGAAATCTACCGGACACACTGCGCAAATCATGTACTCATAGGTCTCGCTGGATTCATCCAGCCGCTTATGATCCTTGGTCTGTGTGATCACATCATAGACATCGTGGAACACCAGAATCAGATAGTTTCCAGATGCCTCGTAGCTGTCGATGATCTTCTCATAGAGCCGTTCCAGCAGCTCCGGGTTCTGCATTTTGCTGGCCTTTAAGGTATAGAGATACCGCTGATGCTCATCTCCGGTCTCTCCCCGCTGAAAGCTCAGCTCCAGCAGGTTGGAATTCAGGGAACCGGACATGGCCTTCTTGGCGATATCCAGATATTTATAGTATTCCTCCTCCGGCAGATCGGAGAAGCTCTCATTAAATTTGAGTACGACGTTTTTCCCGCCGTCCACATAGCAGCCGCAGAGCCGATCAATGGTACAGCCCTTCTTGGTCATGCGGCGGCGCAGCTCCAGCACGTCACGTTTTGCAATACTCATCGGAACATCCTTTCCTCCCGGGATATCTGCACCCCTAGCAGCCCCGGGATCCTTCTATTGCAGTTTGTGGAATGAAACAATGCCGCATCCTTCGGCAAGAAGCTTTGGCGTGGGATTTTACGCCACAAATATGTTGCGAAAACACCGGAATATCCTGTGTATTTCAATCTTTTCACAGCGGATTTGTGGAAAAAGGGCCGCCAAAGCCCCCAGACGCAATTGTACGGTTTTCTATTAAGTATAACGGTTCCTTTCCTGAGAAGCAAGGATTAATTTTAGAAACAGGGGTTGACAGTGTGTAGGTTGTACAATGATGTGTTACAGGGTGCATGGAGTTGAACAGGCAGCAATGCAGCCCCTTCAATTCCGTGTATGAAAAAAGGAGGTTCTATAATAAATGCTGAGGTCAGGTGATGAACCCGCTTCCAATGTCATAAAAGAAGGTTGAGCATAGCGAAAAAACCTTTATCATGAAAGTAACGCCAATCACTAGAAAGAATCGCTATACCCAATAAAAATCATACTGCAATGGTTCTGAATCTGGAAGATGTAATTATCACAGATGCCAAAGATATTACTAATAATGATCAGCGAAAGCACGATTCGAAGTCGTGACAGAGTGAACTACAGGTTCAATGACATCCGGCATAAAGAGGGTTATATTAATACAGGAAGAAATCAATATGACGAGGTGAAGAAAATGAATCTGAAAGAAGCATTTCGCTATCAGAACAAGCTCCGGTCCTTGATGGACGAAGCACAGGAAATTCTGGGCCGTGATTCCAATGTCACAAAGACGGAGAATACCTATTTGCGCCGCAAGGCCATGGCGGAAGCCGAAGATGAGACGGTAGCTGCCACTCCGGATACGGAGTATTATGAGCAGATCACCGGAATTGCGCAATTCCTGATGTACCTGCTCAGCGAGAAGGAGGCTCTTTTTGCTGCAATCCGAAAGGCAAAGGATGCGCTGGACATCAACATGGACAGCGAGGTCAGCCTCAACGCCACCCGCCAGTCAATTGCCCGCACTTTTAAGCGGATGAACGATTTGCGAAGCTCTGAGCAGACCATTCCAAACGGGGGAACCGGATACCGGTTTAATGCCGAGGGGAATCAGATTTCCTATCGCTGTGATGTGAAACGAGTCACCACCATCAATTATGACCGGAATGTCATCCGCAGAGAGCTGAGCAAGCTGAACAAGGCTTCCGATGAAACCTCCACAAAGCTCGACCTCTGCCTTGTTACATCCACGGTGGATTACGAACCGCCCTTTGATGGGAACGACAGCTTTGCGGATGCGTTCGAACGCTTCATGGAAAACGCCGGGGCGTAACACTGCGGCTTAGTCCGGCTATTTGGGGTGCGGCAAGATAAGAGAATACGGATACCGGTTCAGGTGCAGATGAACTATAATGCTGCACATTTCCGAAAGGATACTACGGATCAGCTCACCTAAGAGCCTTAATAAAGATTGAAAGTCATACTTCTATTCCAGCCCCGTCAGTACATCCTTACGAGAAAACCGTGCTTACGCGATTCGTGCTTTCTTTATTTCACACTTACATCTCGATGAAAAGATATTAATATATGCTTGCTTGTTACAAGCTCAACTCCAGATCATTGTCTGGTATCCCGAGAGCGGCGTTGAATGCATGACCTGTCATGCTGCCGGCAAAGCAAACGGGGCAAATGGTTGAAGTTGCATTGGACTCTTGCCGTATCCCAAATAGTCGAAAAAAAGATTTGAGCAGCAGGACTCAGCCTGCTGCTCGCCAATTCTGTGCATCCCAACGTGGACGGGAATCAGGATTTGTTCCATAGGAACCTCGAAGAGTGTTCCGAGAGCGTACAGGTTATCTACAGTGGGCAGGCTTTCCCCTTTCTGCCACTTATAGATTGCACGGGGTTCCTCAAAGCCAAAGTAGTTTTGCAGGTCTCGAACGGTCAAGCCGCGTTCCAGACGCAAGCGACGGATGTTTTCTCCCGTGGCCACAAGGTCAATCACAGGAAATGCTTTTCCAGACATAGAAAATGCCCCCTTCAAGTGTAATATTACAAAATAACAGAGGAAGCTCGGAAAATCAAGAGAAAATTTTTGCGGAGGACGATTTTGAAGAAAGATATGTACTTAAAGCTTAGAAAGCTATCGCTGCGGTATAACTACTTCCTGTTCTTTGATACCGCTGAGTATCTTGCGGATCAGCTGTTTATCAAACAGATGATTCAGGTGTGGTTTGATATGGAGTGTGAAAAGAAAGGGTCTCCATTCCGGGCGATTTTGTGCCATGTAAAGAAGAAAGATACGGCTAAGTTTTTAGCTGCCCTCGATGCGCTTAAGGATAAAATGATCCTCTGCGGTTACCCGGAGTACGAAGCTGAAGTTCAAAAGATGATGTGTCATTTGGAAGAAGCGAAAGGAGATGCAGATACCAATGAAAATGATACCGCTTGAGAAACAGAGCAAGCGGGAACAGCGGAAATTTCATGCGAATAAGCGCGGTTCCTGGAACGGGATCAAGCCCACCACTCGAATCGTGGAAAGTAGAAAAGTGTATGATCGAAACCGAATTAAACAAGCAGATCGTCGGAATGCTTTCGAGTGAGTCTGCACCATTACGATTGATCGTCTCATAAAACTGGCAGACTTTTATGACATTACCATCGGTTATCTTGCGGGACAATCCAATAAAAAGCAATAATATTTTTCAGGGCGGACTGGTGTAGCGCAAAAAATGATAAGAAAAATAGTGTGCGCATACTGCCACGCAGTCTGGATTTTTTCATTATTCATTGCACCGGGGGGCTTTGGCTGGTATGATATAGGAGATATGATTATGGGGCAGCCGGAGCGGGGAAAACTATGGAACTATCAACGTGTATTTTTACAACCGGAACAAGATCAACTGCTTTTTCGTCCCCTGCGCAGGCTCGGGATGCAGTCGATGAGCTTTTTACGCATTCAGATGGCATATCAGAGCCTTTTTTAGCGGAGCTTCGTGCGCTGGGCATTCAATTGCCGCCGCCGCCTCTGCGGGTCGTAAGTTTGGTGCCCGGGCGGTGCAGTGAACCATTTACGCTCTCTATGGCACACGATTTTGCAGCAGAGATGAAAACGAAGCTGCAAGCCGCATTGGACGCAGAGGGGCTTTTCTATTATGTCAGTGGTCGAATTCAGGGCGTTGTGTCTGTCACGGGCGATGCAGAAATGAAACAGCTTTACGATGCGCTGGATACCATGGTGCGCACAGAACCGGAAACCACCCGCCCCCATGCGGCAATCAGCAATCCCTACGATACGATTGCCGACATCAGCCGCGCCTGTGATGAAAATCAGGAGGCACACCGGTTTGGACGGTTTCTCATGCAGCCCATTAATGTGCTGCTCCAATCCGGTGATTTCTGGATCCATGGCGCTGTGGGGCCGCAATACGAGGATGAAGCCCTGTTCGGAAAGCTCTCTCAGGGAATATGCAATGCACTGGCAGCCGAAGAACCCAATCGAGCCCATCGGCTGTTGGACGATGCACTGGATTTTATGGTGGATCGCTTTCCACGGGTATCCGGAGTACATATGCGTGCGCTGCGGTTTTGTCATGCGCTGGAAATGACATTGGTGGGAGCCGACTTGATCGACCGGCTTTTTGTTCAGGAAAATCATCTGCTTCAGGATGTCATCGAGGCGGACAATGAGGAAATGCTCCGAAAAACCTTTCACCGGAAGCTGGAGGGCATCGACACCTATGCCCGATCCCGAAAGCAGCTCCGACATGGTGCGCTCATGCGCCGTGTTGCAGCATATATCGACAGCAACCTGACCGATGCCATGCTTTCCCTGCCGGCCATTGCGGAAAGCTTTGGCATGTCGGTGGAAAAGCTCTCCGGTTCATTTCGGAGCTATTATCAGGAAACGGTCCCGAATTTTATCCACCAGCGTCGGGTGGAGCATATCAAGAAACAGCTGCTGGAAACGGAAAAACCGGTTTGGGAGCTGGCACTGGAAGCCGGGTATGTGAGTCTTGCCACCATGAACCGTGCCTTCTGCCGGCTGGAAGGGATGTATCCCGGCCAATACCGCAGCAAGTACCGGGCGCTGCGCAAGCCGTAAGGGCACTTTTTATTCAATCTGGCATTACGCCGCCAACAATGTGCAAATGCATGTTGCTGGCGGTTTTTCCGTCTCATTTTCCTTTTGGACTGCTCATTTACCCGGAACATATTTACTTTTGGAGTTCAAACTTTTACACTGAAATCATCATACAGCAATCGAAACGAGAAAGCGAGGCTGAAAAATGAAAGCATACACAAGTGAGCAGCTGGTCGGCATCTTTGAGGATCAGCGGGACCTTAAAAACCTTATGGGCAAGCTCTGCTATACCATCCTGCTCAAGCAGGAGGATCAGATGATCTCACGGTTTTGGTCTGCACAGGAGGATATCTGTCTGGGCACCAACCGGGGATGGTATCTGGGGCGTGAGGCAGTAAGCGGCTATTACAGCGCCGTCTACCGCCACACTGCCGAAACAACTGCATTTCTAAAAAAGGCATTCCCGGATCGGATGGAAAAGCTGACGGAGCAGGAGCAGTTCGGCGCAGGCTCCATGGATGTAAAGCCCATGGATACCGCAGTCATCGAAATTGCCGGGGACGGTGAAAGCGCCCGTGGCATCTGGTATTCCCGAGGTACCTACAATGATCTCACGCCCCAAGGGCCTTTGGCATTCTGGGAGCTGGGAATTTACGCCTGTGATTTTGTCCGTGAAGACGGTCAATGGAAGGTTCTGCATCTTTTGCAGCTGACCGATATCCATACGCCGGGCGGCAGAAGCTGGGGGGATCCCAAGCCGGAACCCTTCCCGAATCTCCCCGAATTTGACGGTGCGGTGCCCTTTACAGCGCCGGAGCCAACGGTGCCGGAGGTGCTGCGGGAAGCATATTATCCCGGCCGTCCCTTTGCACCGCTGCCGGAGCCGCCGGTGCCCTATGAAACCCTGCACGAAACCTTCTCCTATGGCTATCGAAAGGAGGCTGCCGTATGAATTACTATGAAGAAAAGCAATATACCGATGATGAACTGATCGTCCGCATTATGGACAAGGAGGCCATCAAAAAACTCATGGCACGGCGTGCCTTCTACTACGCCAACAACCAGCGCCGCCGGGAGCTGGACGAGCTGTGGGTATCCACCCGGGAATACCGTGACAGCGCATCCTACGGCCGCAACTGGGGCTACTATGTCGGCATGGATTCCATTGCAAATTACTATGTGCTGGAGCACACCAAAAAGCAGTATGCCGATCTGGCTGCCATTCATGAGAATGATCCCTCAGTGGCCGTAGACAATCGGAACCTTGGCTGGGGCTGCACTGCGTTCCACACAGTCACAACCCCCATGCTCTATATTGCGGGTGACGGGAAAACAGCCCGCGGGCTGTGGTACTCCGCCGGTCAGGAAACGATCATGCAGGCGGACGGCACTGCAAAAGCCTACTGGACCATGGATAATATGTCTGCGGACTTTGTCAAGGAAAACGGCAGCTGGAAGATCTGGCATTTGGTGGTGTGCAGCGATTTCTTTGTGGAAGCCGGTACGGACTTCAAAACCGGCACACTGGAGCCTCTTACCGGCCCTGACCCCTTCCGGGATGAATTTGGCACGCCGGACATTCCCATGACGGTGCACAACCCCCGGTATAACCTCTCGGACAACTACCCGCCGATGCCCCTGCCCTACGAAACCTATACGGTAGCTGGCAGCTTGGCCCCGCAGGGACATCCTAACTACAAGAAGGAGGTCGCAAAGAGATGAAAACGCATCTGAGCCTGCACCAGCGGATCCACAATGCCGATGGCAGCCAGCAAATTGAAAACCTCAAAGCCATCCATGCCTATACCCATGCCCGCAACTGGCCGGTGGAGGAATGGGACAACATCTGGGATTTGTCCGATGACTGCTCATGGGCACACGGCTTTGGCCGCTGGAGAGGCGGTTACAAGGTCTATCTGAACTCCGTCACGGAATGGGACATCCCCACCTTTACCAATTATATGAAGCTATATAAGCTGTATCCGGATGTCATGGGCATGGATCCCCGGCCACTGAACTTCTCTCCGGTACACAATCTGTCCAGTGATGTCATTGAGGTTGCCGATGACGGAAGATCCGCCCGGGGCGCATTTCTGACACCCGGCAACATCTATGAATACCTGAAGCCCCAGCAGCGCCGCCGTGCCATTTTCATGTGGGAGCGCTACGGTGCAGACTTTGTCTGTGACGAAAACGGGCGCTGGAAGTATCTTCATGAGCACGTCTGCCCGGATTTTCAGGGCAACTATGACGATGTCAACTGGGGACTGGAGGCATATCAGGTTGCCACGGATCCCAGCCACCGAAATTCTGCCGCGCCTCCTCCGGATGCCGACTCTGCGGGGCATCCCGACGGTGTCAATGCTGCGGGACCCGCACCCGAAGGCCCTCCGCCGGATGCTGGCGGTCCCAGAGATATGATGCTGGATGATCCCGGTCCCCTGCATCGGGAATATGAGTTCCTGATGCCCATCCAAAACACCTGCCCCTGGCCGGAGCCGTACGAGACACTGGACAACGACCACACCTACACCCCGTTTCTCGGAAAGGATCGGCTGTAAGGGATCATTCCTTTGAAGGAATGATCCCCTGAAACATGGATATTTTTCTATTTTCGCTGACTATGGTATCATGGCACTAAGAACGCAGCAGCCGCTGCGAAACAGTAACATGGAAGGAGAAGCACAATGGAAAAGACACCCATTCTCAGCACATTTTTGGCTTTGGCTATGCTTTTGAGCCTTTTGACCGGATGCGGCGGCGAAACACCTTCTGTACCTTCCGCCTCCATCGAAAGCACCACCGAATCCGCTGCTGTCTCAGAATCATCGGCTCCGGAACCGGCTGCGCCGGAAGCGCCGGAAGAAGTCTCCACACGCTCCGCCGTGGAAAGCAGTGAAGAGGAATCCCGGCTGCCGGCGCCAGTCCCGGTTACCCTTCCTCTGACCCAGGAACCCGTGACCTATACCATCTGGTACTGTGAACCCTTTGGAGAACTGGTAGACGATCCTGCACAGGATGTAGCCGTGTTCCGTCTGCTCTCAGAGCGCACCGGCATCCAGTTTAACTTCACGCTGACCACCATGGAGGCCGCCAAAGAGAAGTTTCAGCTCCTGTTTGCTGCTGATGATCTGACCGATATCATCACCGATGCCATGTCCTATTACAGCGGCAGTATCGACGATGCGGTAAATAAGGACGCCTTCCTGCTGGACTACTCCGAATATCTTGGGGATATGCCCAACTACAGCTACATTCTGGATCAGTATGCCGAAGCCAAAAAGACCATTACCAGCTCGGATACCGGCGCTATGGTAGCATTCCCGGAGATTTATCAGGACGTGGGCGATGTCAGCGGCTATATGGTTCGGAAAGACTTTCTGGATGCCACCGGCTTGGATATTCCCAAGACCTATGACCAGTTCCACGACATGCTTTCTGCGATCCACACCAATACCGGTGCAACGCTGGAAATGATCAGCAGCGGCGGCGATGGCCTGCTGGGTGCAGGCTTTGGGATCAACACCACACTGGACAACGAGGATCTCACCGGCTGGTATGTGGAGGACGGAACGGTAAAGCTGGGCGTATTGGAGCCGGGCTTCCGGGAGTATATTGAGTTGGTCAAGCAGTGGTATGACGAGGGTCTGATCTATCCGGACTTCGTTGGCACGGATCGAGGTGATCTGTCCGACCTGTTTAACGGTTCGTACTCCGTTACCGTAAAGCCGCCGGAGATCATCGCCGTATCCAGCATGGTTATCGGTACCGAAACCGTAGCCGTTCCCATGCCCCGGAAAACAGAGGATGAAAGTCTGCATGTTTGCGGCAATGCCGCTTCCTGCCTGATGGATGCCAACACATGGAGCATCAACGTCAATGCCCAGCAGCCTGAGCTTCTGATGCAGCTGATTGACTATATGTACTCCGATGAGGGCTACTATCTCATGAACTATGGTGAGGAGGGTGTTTCCTATACCATGGTAGACGGCGAACCGCAGTTTACCGATCTGGTGCTGAGCAATCCCGATGGCCTGGAATACGCACAGGCTGCCTATCTCTATGCCAGCTCCAACCGCAGCCGGATGCCCTTCCTTTCCAATTACAGCCGCTGCTTTTCCGAGTTTACGGACACCCAGTGGGAGGCTCTGAATGTCTATGAAAGCGACTGCGACCACAGCATGGATTACCCGCTGGGCGCCGTCATGAACACTGAGCAATCCCGGCAGTATAACACGGTAGCAGCAGATATCTGCACTTACATCTCCGAGCATGTGCTGCAGTTTATCTATGGTCAGGAAGACATGAGCCAGTGGGAGAGCTTCATTGAAACGATCCGCAGCATGGGTGTGGACACTGCCATTGAAGCCAAGCAGATGGCTTATGACGATTATTTGAACGGCTGAAAATTCGGCGGGCTGCAAACACATTGCAGCCCGCCTGTTTTTTATTCCATTACCGCACTGTTTGGGGGCTCCGTGGGATACCAGCCTCTGGATAGCTTCCATGACTGCATCAGTTCCTTTGCCGTGATGGGATCGCCCCGGTCTTTGACAGTCTGAAGGCTTTGATACGTTTCCAGCATCAGGTCATAGAACCCTTGCACGGCCGGAAGCAGCTGCCGGTCCCGCAGTTTTCCTACGCCGATGGGAATGGTGGGATCCGGATCGGTGATCCGCAGGGCTTTCATAAACTGGAACGGCGGATCCGGTACCAGTGCCAGCGCTTTCCAGAGGTAGTTCAGCTCCGAACCGATGTAGACTGCCTGATTGCCGGAAGTGATCTTGTAGAGCAGCTCCGGCTCATGGCATTCCAGAATAATATTTGGCATAAATCCCGCCTTGGCGCAAAGCTTCTCAATCAGATTCCGGGTGCCAAAGCCCGCATTGTTGCAGAGGAAACGCTCATTTTGGAGCTGGGACAGAGACACGGACGATTGGGATGCCAGAGGATGCTGCCGGGACACCACAATGATGATCTCATCCCGGTAGAGCTCCTGCCACTGGATGTAATCCCCTACAATCGGCTCCTGCGTCACCGCCAAGTCAATTTCGCACTGCTCCAGCTGCTGCCGCATTTCGTCCATTGGCAGCAGCCATTGACGAAAACGGGTATCCGGATGTTCTACCAGATACCGCTCCATCAGATCCGGAAGAAGTCCCGGCAGCGAGGATGCCATGCGAATGGTTGTCTGCGGCGCCTTTACGGCCTGTACGCTTTTGTCCAGCTGCCGCAGTGCCATACTGGTACCCTGAAGAAAGATCTTTCCGGCATCGTTGAGCTTGATCCGATTTCCGATTCGGTCGAACAGCGGTGTCCCCAGCTCTTGCTCCAGTCTGGCGATGGTCTTGCTGAGAGAGGATTGGGAGGTATAGAGCCGCCGGGCAGCCTGCGTGATATGCTCACACCGTGCCACCTCCACAAAATAACGTAGCTGTGTCAGTTCCATTTTGCCCCCTCCTTTTTCCATAGGATACCACATTGCGGGATTCTTTTGCAAGTGGAACATTCCTTAAAAGGAATGGCTCTGTGAAAAAAAGCGATTTTACATCCATAATGAACCATGATATCATGGGATCAGCAAGAAAAGGAGGTACCATCAATGAGTACAAATCTGGAACTTCAGCTTCAGGCGGCCCTGAAGCGCATTGAGCGGCTGGAGGCTGCGCAGGCATGCCGCAATCTCATGGGCAAATACTCCTACTACCACACTGCATTCCGCAACAAGGAATATGTGGAGCTGTGGGCAGATCGGGATGACTGCTATTATCGTTTTCCATTTGGCGAGTACAAGGGCATTGATGCCATCCGCCACTGCTATCTGGTAGAACACGGCGATCGGAGCGATCCCGGCATGGATCAGAACCTCAAGGGGGCGCTGATGATGCATGAAATGGACACCGAAGTGCTGGAGGTTGCAGAGGACGGCCAAACCGCCAAGGGCTGCTGGATCTCCCCCGGCCACGAGACCATGCCTGCCAGAGATTTGAAGGAGGACGAGGTACCTCATGGAGATGCGCACTGGTGCTGGGGAAAGTATGAGGTGGAGTTTATCAAGCACAACGGACAGTGGAAAATCTGGCACATGATCCTCTATCCGCTGTTTAAGACCAGCTTCTACAAGTCATGGGGGGAACCCGGTGCGGAGTTCCTGAAACCCGGTGCCATGAACCCCATGACCGGGCAGAAGAATCCCGACTATTGGGTCTACGACACCAATACCGTCTATCCCGCTGATGAGCCGGAGCCGCCGCTCCCCTATGAGAGCTATGAGGATATGCCCCATAGGATCGTTCCCGCAGCAGATTAAAGTAAAACAACGCAGGAGACACTTCCATGTTCGGTCTCCTGCGTTGTTTCGTTATTCCGCATCCGTCTGATATTTTTTCATGGCACGGCGCATGGCACGGTCATTGCCGAACCCGCTTCCCTGTGCGGACAAGATCATAGTTTTCCCCTGCCCCAGCAATGCCACTGCATGTTCCAGCCGCTTTTTTTGCAGCAGATCCAGCAGGCTGCTTCCGGCAACATGTTTCACCTCTCGACTCAGGTAGGGGGGATTCAGTCCAAGGTTTTCTGCAATCAGTGCCACTTTCAGTTCCGCATTGGTATAGCTCTCTTCCACATATTTCAGCACCTCCGGCGGTGCAAACCCGCCGTCTTTGGTCTGAATCGGTTTTGGCGGTTCCTCCAATACGTTTACATAAAGCTCAATAAAGGAATCTCGATCCGGATGGATGCCGACCCCACGTAGATCCTCCCGAATCTCCTGTGCACTGCTGTATTCGCCGCAGAGCAGGTGTTCCATCAACTCCTGCCGCCGGTTCCGTTCACACGCCTGCCAAAGGCGCATATTCTCCTGCTGCAGCTGCTCTATTTGCCGCTCCAGTGGCTCCGCCATCTTCTCGCCTCCATTGCATTTCTTTCCGTTATTATACCGAAAAACGGCATTGGGACAAGTGGTCTGCCGTCGGATTCTGGTTGTGAAATCTACGATTGTGGCTCTTTTTCCACAGCTGCTCTAACCATATAATAAAAGTGTTGTATTCGGGCAAAAAGCAGCTGGACGATGGAGCCATGTTTATCATTTTTCCCCAAAGAAGGAGGTAGCCACATGAATAAGAAGCAGTTTACCGCAGAGCAGCTGCTGACCCGCTGGGAAATTCGTCGAGAGGTACAGAACATTATGGGAAAGCACTCCCAGAGTTACTGTATCAAGCAGGAGGGGGCACTGCCGCAGTTCTGGAGCAGCCTTGATGACATTCGATGTACTTATCCCGAACAGTACGGCTGACAGTGGATTCTTGGACTTCTAATTCCTCCGCCACATCCCGAAGGGTCATTTTTTGCAGCTCGCCCCCCAGCAGGAAGCTCCGCTGTCGCTCTAAAATTGCCTGACCGCAGCGAAGCATGGTGCTCTGGCGATTGCCCATGTCTCGGATGACCCGCTGGAGCTGGGAGAGCTTTTGACGGAGATATTGCTGCACCTCCGGGTCGGTTTCCTGTTCCAGCATCCGAAGGTACTGACCGTTGATTTGAAGGCTGGGAGCGGAGGCCTCGTTGCCGGAGACAACCAGCTCACCGTCCTGCTCCCGAATATAGAGGTTGGGCCGGACATAAATCACCGCATCTCCTGAGGAGAAGCCGTTGGCAGGATAAGGGGAAAGTCTGCGAATTTGCGCCAGCGCAGCGTCGACAGCGGCAGTGGGTACACTGAGCTGCCGGGAGATTTTTAGGGGAGATGCAGCAGCCAGCTTTAATCCGTAAGTTTTCAGCAGTATCTGTGCAAGCGCTGTGGAGCGCTGGCGCTGAAGCTGAAGCAGCAGGCATTCAATCACATCACGGGCCCCAACACCAGCAGGCTCCAATGATTTTAGCGTGGACAGGGCCAGCTTGGCGGGGGAAATATCCGTTCCGGCCAGCAGGGCCATTTCTGCTGGAGTGCCGGAACAGAATCCGTGGGCATATGGGCAAACTCGGGGATCCCGGCGTCCAGCAGCCGGGGCACTCTAAGAAGTCCTTGTGGTAGGGCGTACGAAGCCAGCAGATGGGCCGGAGCTTCAGAATCTTCCACTCGCCGTTTTCCTTGACAAACTCGTTGTCATATTTACCGGCAATCCAGAAGGCGGTATCCTTCTTTGTCTTGGTCTCGGGGGCAAAGACCCGATTGGTGTGGGGCCCGAAAATGTTCCATTGACCCCATGCATGGGTGCCGTTCTCGCTGATCTCGATCATGGGGAAGAAATAGTAAGCATCAGCAGCAGGAAGGCACGGTCTGTATTGGTGTTGGTCATTTCGCCGACCTTTGGGGTGGTGTCGATCATGTTGCCGTGCTTATCCATCCGACGGCCCATGGTGTACCAGACCCGCTTGACATGCTCCTGTCCCTTATAAGCGCCGGAGTCCATGATGATGGTTTCCTTTCAGTGTTTTGGTTTCTGCCAGAATACTGTGCAAGTACCATGAGGAAAAGTAAGATATAAACGGAATCGAAAGGGCGCTGCCTCACTGCGAGACAGCGCCCTTTGTGTATATTCCGTATGTTTTCGCTGGGATTGATGTGACGCATACCTTGCCGGTATGGCGCATATATCCCCGAAGGTTTAGAAATGCATTTGTGTTAAGCTGCGTTATACCGATCCAGTGCAGACTGTTGCTGCTGGATGCAGGTGGCAATATTCATGGCCTCGATGGCGGCAACATATTCGTCCCATGTGGCGTCAATGTCCACATCGCCCATGATTGCCTGCAAGGTATACTGGCCGACATAGGTGCCAATATCGCTGTAGGCGTTGGCATAGGTGGTGTTTTCCTCGGAGGTCATCTGCACACCGGTGGGGATCACATAAGCATCATCACCCAGCGGCCAGATATCCCTTGCGGCCTCCCACTGGGCATCGGTGAACCGTGCGTACTGCCGATAATCGTCCTGAACGCCGACCAGAGAGAAGGTCGTATATTTGGTGATCGCCAGCTGCTCCGGCAGTCCATCCGGGTTATTGAAGATCATATCGTTGAGTTCCGGCTTGCCCTCGGCGTTGTAATCAAAGGTCAGACCCTCTACGCCGTAATTGGACAGCAGCTGTCCTTCTTCGCTGTAGATATAGTCTGCCCAGCGAGCCACCAGAACCGGATCTTCACAGTGGGTGGAGATGCAGTAGCCGCCGGTGGCAGAAGCACCGCGGCTCTCGCTGAAGTGCAGGGTGTCGCCCTCGTTTTCAACAGGGTCGTAGGCGCCCACAACGACGATATCGGGATTGTTGCCGACTACTTCGCTGTAGCGGTTGGGGATATCCTGGGTGTTGAGGCCATAGAGTCCCATCTGGTTGTTCAAAACCAGATCATCCGGGGGATTGGTGTTGGAATCTACATAGGTGTAGAAATCCTTGTAGATCAGGCCATCGGCATACCACTTTGACAGGGTGGTGAGATATTTTTTATAGCCGTCCTCCATGGGACCATATTTGACTTCACCATTGATCTGGAAGAAGGGGGAGCCCATCTGGATTGGGGGCGCCTTGACACCATAACCAGAGGCAAAGAAATTGCCCTGATAGGAGCCGTTCCGGGAGAGCATCATAGGGGCGCTGGCATTTTTCTGGTTTTTGAATGCGGTCAAAACATCGTAATACTCATCATAGGTTTTAGGGCGCTCCAAGCCGAGATCATCCAGCCAGTCCTGACGGATCTGAAGGCCATAGTCAGGCAGACTGCCGCGCTCTTTCAGAATGGCGATCTGATAGATGTTGCCCTGATTGGAGGTTAGGTCGGTGATGAATACATCCTGACTGTGGATCATGTTGTAGTAGTTCGGCATCCACTGGTCGATGAGATCATCTATCGCAATGATGACATCGTCCGCCCATGCGGTGTCCAGACCGCCGGTGTAGTTGGTGTCAACGTCGTGCATCAGATCGCAGTAATCACCGCCTGCGATCATCAGATTAAACTTTTCCACAGCGGTTTCTGCATTTTCCAGACGGAATTCTGTCTTGATGCCGGTGCGCTGTTCCATCTCCTGGAAGAACAGCGTGTCTGCATAGCTCTCCATGCCAAAGGCGGCAAAGAAGGGGAACCATCCGTCAAAAATGGTAATGGTTTTATCGCCGTCAGCAATTGGAAAAACGCCTGCGCCCTCGGCAAATTCGTGGGTCTCCGCCTCCAGAACGCTTTCCTCTGCGGCGCTGGAGGATTCAGCAGCCGGTGCAGGGGCTTCCTCCGGGGCTTTCGCTTCTTCTGAGGAAACCGATGCCGCTTTTTCGGAACTGGGGGCAGAAGCCGCCGGATTTCCGCAGCCGGACAGCATGGTGGTCAACATGCCAAAGGCAAGCAACAGGGCAAATAGTCTCTTTTTCATTCATTTCTTCTCCTTTTTCAGATTGCGGAAAATTATTTTCCGCTATTTTGAGTATAGCAAGGCCGTGGGAGGCCGTCAATTCTCAAAAATCGCACCCGTTACTTACAAAAATCGTAAAGTGTTGTAGGATGCTGCGAAGAAAAAAGACAAATCCGCCTGATCGGTATAAAATCAGGCGGATTTGCAGTGCTTCTATTTACACAATGTAAAAGTTACTCCACATACGAAGCAGCTTCCTGTCCGGCTACAAAGCCGGAGACCAGTGCAAAGGTCAGTGCGGAGATCGTCCCCTCAATGTAGCCAACGCCCACCTCGCCGGGAACCATAATTCCGCGAGTGCCATCGCCTACAGCATAGAGGCCGGGTACCGGGCGGCCACCGCGCACCACATTGGTGTTCTCGTCAATGACAACGCCGCCCAGAGAATTTTCATGGAACATCTTCTTATAAATGGCGTAGTAGGGGCCTTTCCCCAGCGGCTTCTTCTCCATGGGGGCCCAGCCGCCGGGCGCATTTCCGGGTTTGCCTTCCAACAGCTCCGTAATAGACCAGTTCATCTTGTCATTGGGATCCATGGCCGGAGGGGGCGCCATGGGGGGACGCTCTTCTTTGAGGGAGGCGTCATAGCGTGCAGCGGCCTGATGGAGCTTTTCCGGTGCAATGTGCAGTTTTTCGGCCAGCTCATCCAGCGTATCGGCTTTGTACATGGTTTCCCAAGCGAGCTCCGTATCCAGCTCCTGCCGCCAATTCCGATACAGCGCATCCATGTCAATGCCTGGCACATCTGGGGCTCGGCCCATGGAACGCTTGCAGGCGGCCTCTACAGAGGCCTCGTCAGCAATACCCCAGACATACCGGCCGGGAACGGCGGCAAGGGGACTGACCTCTCCCAAAGTAAACTGCTCCTCAAAGTAATTCCCTTCCCGGTCAATGTCAAAGGCGGAAGCACCGCTGGCGGCAATGGAAACGGTTCCAAAGGGGTGCCGCATGGGGCCGAACATACCGGAACGCTTATTATAATAGTCTACATCTGCGCCGATGGCTTCGGCCATGGTGATTCCGTCACCGGTGCAGCAGGGGTGGGTGAATACATGAACGCCATCGGGGGGCTGAGGGCCGTCATCATAGAAGGCAGGCTGGAAACGGTTCATCAGTTCCCGATTGCGGGTGTAGGAGCCGGAGGCAATGACGCAGGCCTTGCAGGTGATCTCAACGGCTCCCCCATCGTCATGGGCAATCACACCGGTGATCTGGCCGGCTTCATCGGTTTTCAGCTCCTTTGCCGCAGTGTGATAGAGCACCTGACCGCCGTTGTGCTCCACAATGGACAGCAGCTTGTTTGCCATCCACCAGCCAATGCCGCCGGGGCCAATGGTGGTGTCAATGCGCTTGTGGTTATAATCCCAGTCGTAGGCGGCGGTGATCCCATAGCCGCCAAAGGGCTGGGGCCCAAAGGTAAAGTCCTTGCCAAGATCGTGTTTTTCGATAAGCCAGTTGATAAATTCCTCGTCTGCGTCCAGAATCCGGCGCACCAGTTTGCCGTTGACACTGCCCTTGGTCTGACGCATGAACTGCTGATAGACAATGTCTCTGGGATCCTGGAGCCCGGCCTCCTGATGCCATTTGCTCCAGAGGCTGCGGAACACATGGGCGTACCATGCGCTGCCGCCGATCTCCTTGTTTTTCTCCAGCACGATAACATGCTTCCCGGCTTCGGCAGCCTGCGCTGCGGCGGAGAGACCGGAAGCGCCGGCTCCAATGACCAACACATCGCAGGAGAGCGCCGTGGGCTCGTGATGTACAGGGGGAATAGTGGCATCGGGATCGGAAATGGCCTCGTTGTGGCATACTGTGGCACAGTGGCCGCAGCCGATACACTTTTCGGGATCGATCCAGTATTTTGCGTTTTTGAAGCGAATGGCCCCAACGGGACATTCTACCCGGCAGCGATGACAGCCGGAGCAGATGGGTTGGTTGATGACATAAGGCATAGGTGTTCCCTCCATTTGTGTTCTGATACCATGATAGCATGGACATGTGCTGCAAAAAAGCGGCACTTTTCAATGTCCGGTAGCAAAAAATGATATGAGCGGATTCCGAGAAAAAGGGAGGCGCCCTCGATGAGAGCGCCTCCCGTGCAGGTCAATCGGTGCCACCATTACAGGCCCATTGCCGCTTCGCGCCGCATAGCGCGGTCATAGGCAGCCTGCTTGAGATCCACCATATCCTGAAGGCCCATGCCCTCGATGGTGGAAACATAGTTGTCCCAATCGGCATCGATATCAGCGGCGCCGGTGATAAACTCCAGAATGCGTGTATCGGTGTAGGTGGAGATCTCGGCGGAGATTCTGGTATATTCTGCAGTCTCCTCCGCAGTCATCTTTGCATAGGCGGGATAGTTGTATGCGCAGTCACTGAGATTCTTCAGCCCTTCGTAGACCTCCCACTGGTTGTCGTTGAAATCATAGAAGCTCTTGGACATGTCATTGATGTAGGGGAAGAAGCTGGAGGCTGCATTGGTGGCATACTTGTAGCTTGCGAAGAAGGAAGAAAGACCGTCAGGGTTATTCGTAATGAGCTCGGTATAGGAGGGCTTGCCATCTACCATGGTGTAGCTCTCACCTTCCACGCCATAGTTGCTCAGCAGATAGCCCTCATCGCTGTACAGGAACTCTACCATTTCCAGCAGGGGATCGATGTTGGTACAGCCGGTGGAGAAAGCCCATGCATCGTTGTCCTTCATGGTATCGCTCATAGAAGCGGGGCCGGTGTGGGGCTCGGTGGTCCCATCGGTCACGTAGGGAAGAACCGCCATTTCAAAATTCTCGTCCGTAACATTCATCATAATGTCAGAGGAGTTTGCAGCGGAAACGCTGACCAGACTGTTGGTGCTCAGACCGAAGTCCAGCCGAGCGGCGGCGCTGACATCCTCGGAGGTCTCAGAGAAAAAGTCGGCGGGAATCAGGCCATCGGTATACAGACGATTCATGAACTTCAGATAGGTCTTCATGTTGTCATTGGTGAGGCTGTAGACGGCCTTGCCATTCTGGACGGTAAAGGGAGAGTCGGAATAGAGCATCTCGCCAAAGTACAGGTTCAGGCCGTAGGCCAGATCAAGAACCAGACCATCGGTGGAGTTCAGCTCAAAGAGGGCGTTCTTCTCGGATTTGGCCTTCTGAAGGTAGTCATACAACTCGTCAAAGGTCTTGGGTACTTCCATCCCGAATTCATTCAGCCAGTCCTTGCGGATGACGGGACCTACGACCTCCTGCCCCACCTCGGGGGTCAGGGTGCAGATGGTGGGCATATAGCCGGAATCGGTATAGGCCTGCATCAGAGAGTTGGTATTCTTGTTCAGGTAGGCCCAGTAGTTGGGGCACTTTTCGGGGATAATATCCGCAAGATCCTGGATGATGTCCTGCTCCACAGCCGCTTCCAGACCGGCGGTGAAGTTGTTCATGCCGTTGATGATATCGCAGTAGTCACCGGCGGCGATCATCAGGTTGAAGTTATCCTGCTCTGCTGCACCGTTTGCGGCGGTGATATCAAAGTGGATATTGGTGACTTCCTGAAGGGTATCAAGGACCAGAAGGCCCTTCATACCGTCAACGTCAATGACCTCGGGGGCGAAGGGGGCGTAGCACATCCAATAGGTGTAGGTAAGGCCCTCTTCGGAGATGGGAAGTGTGTAGCTGGGGTCGGCGGGCTCTGCGACCGATTCCTCCTGGTTGGAAGCGGCGGCAGGTGCAGCGCTCGGAACAAACAGATTGTTGCTCTCTTCCGGCGTGCTTTCCTCAGCCTGCGGCGCGGAAGCGGCTGCTGCCGACGATGCTGTGGAGGAAGTGTTTCCGCAGCCTGCGAACATACCAACCAGCAGACAAAGGGCAAGCAGGGCGGCAGCAAGGTTTTTCTTTTTCATTTTGTGTTCTCCTTCCAAATTTTTATTTGAACATTGCGGCGGTATCGCTTTGGTTAGAAGCACCGCAAATACTCAAATTACTCACATCTTATCAAACGGATCATTCAACGGCAATATTTTATCTTGCGGCAGGTGTGTCCGATTTTTCCTGAGCAAGGTACCGATCCATAGCAGCGGAATTCATCACGACTTTTAGCAGCCGTGCAGCGCATTGCTCCAAAACAGAACGGGAAAGTGCGCCCGACTGTACATGTTTATAAACCCAATCCACCATGCCGGGGAAACCGGGCATCAGCAGGTCATTCCCGGCCTGAAGGCATTCCACGGCCAGTCCGGTGTCACCCTCCCAGTCGGTGACAACGAAGCCCTCAAAGCCCCACTCTTCTCTTAAAATGTGCTGAAGCAGCGCCGGATGGGCAGCGGTCTGCTTGCCGTTGAGGGGATTGTAAGAGGTCATGAGGCTGTGGGGATTTCCCTCTTTGACAGCGATTTCAAATCCGCGCAGATAGATCTCCCGCAGGACGCGTTCCGTCATAACGGAATCATCCTTGTCCCAACGGCTCGTTTCCTGATTGTTGGCAGCAAAGTGCTTGATACAGGTAGATACTTGGTGGTTTTGTTCTGCACCACGGACGACAGCTGCGGCGATCTTACCGGAAACCAGTGGGTCTTCAGAATAGTATTCGTAGTTTCGTCCGGCAAGCGGATTTCGGTGAATGTTGAAAGCAGGTGCCAGCCAGACATCGACCTTTCGCTCCTCCGCCTCTGCGCCCATCGCATCGCCAAGCCGTTCTGCCAGTTTGGTATTAAATGTGCATGCAGTAATGGTTGCAGTAGGGAAGGCCAGCTTGTGCACTTTTCCGGCGCCGATCCCCGCAGGGCCATCGCACATGGTAATGGTCGGGATCCCAAGGCGTTCCACGGTGGCGGTATAGCCGCCCATGCCGGGAATGCACTCGCTGAGGGGGCCGAGCTGACTCTCCTTTGTGAGCTGGTTCATGGGAATGCCCTGCTCGATATCCTTGTTCTGGGTTTCTACGGCAGAAAAGCCGGTGACATTGGCGCCGATCAGCAGCACCACCAGCTCGAAGTCATCCGCCTGCTTTAGAAATTCCGCCATCGTCACCTTGCCGGATTTTACATCGGAAAGCTTCCATTTTGCGGGGGCAGCAGTGACTGTGGGCCAGACAAATGCATCCTTTTTCATAGAGCCGTGCTTTTCTGCCGAGTTTGCGGAAATGGGCGGAGCAATCGGCTTTGTGCCCGCAGGGTCATGCTTGGACAGCTGCTGGAGCGGGCGGGTATGGTGCGTTGGTGCTGCCTGATTGGTCACTTGCTCCAGAACGGTTTCTTCCGTTTCAAATGTGGCAAAAGCACGATTGCGGCAGGAATCGCCCCCTAAGTACAGGGTGTTTTCCCCATGCTGGAGGATCCATGCGGCTTTTTCCTCACTATAGCAGGCCAAATAGCGGTTGGGAATGTGGAAGTGCAGCACCTCCGAGGCACCGGGAGCCAGCAGATCTGTTTTCTGGAATGCAATCAGCTCCCGTTCAGGCCGCTCCAGAAGGGATTCTGCACCGTGCAGATAGATCTGTACCACTTCTTTTCCGGACATATCGCCGGTGTTCTTCACTGAGACAGAGAAGGAGATGCCGTCTTTCTCACGTGCAAACCCGAAGGCATCCTTCTGGAAGGTGGTGTAGCTGAGTCCATATCCAAAGGGATATCGCACCGGGACACCGAAGGTAGTAAAGTAGCGGTAGCCCACATACAGACCTTCCTGATATTCGGTATAGCGGCGGTTGCCTACAGGCCGTACCACGGTCTGCCCAACCGGAACCATATCATGGTTTCCGACACCACCCCAATATGGAATTTGGTGTTCAGTGCCGGTATAAAGCTCAAAACCGTCTGCCCATGCGCCAAAGTTTTCAGAGGACGGGATGTCCGTCCAGCGCTTGGCGATGGTATCGGTGAGCCGCCCGGAGGGATTCACATGCCCCATGAGGATGTCCGCAGCGGCGGAAGCGCCTTCCTGTCCGGGAATCCAGACCATCAGGACTGCGCTGGGATGGTAGATGTCTACCCACTCCATATCCGGGTATCCGCATACATTGAGCAGGACGATCACATGATCAAAGTGCCGCTTTACGCCGGCAAAAAGGGCATGCTCCTCTGGGGACAGATAGTAATCACCGGGCTCAAGCTTCCGATCTCTCCCCTCTCCGGCCAGACGGGCAATGGAGATCACAGCGACATCGCAGGTTTCTCTTGCGGCGGCGATCTGCGTATCGGAGAGGATCATTTCCGGGATCGTGCCCCGGCGCATATGAGGCGGTTCCTTTTCGACCTTTTTCTGCTCCTGTGCACAGTAGTCTGCATACAAAGCTGTAAGATAAGGATCGACCACAGCGCCAGCGTTTTCCATGGCCTCCGGCAGTTTTACCACATAATCGGCAAAGGTGGAGCCGGAGCCGGAGCCGCCGTGGAGGAATCCAATCTGCCCGACGCCGAACAAAGCCACTTTCCGACCTGCCTTCAATGGCAGAATACCGTTGTTTTCCAGCAGTACCATGCCTTCTGCGGCGACCTCACGTCCCAATGCGATGCGTGCCTGCTCTTCCGGTGTGTAGTGTTCAAAGCCTTTTCCAAATCGTTTGGTTTCCAATGTAACGCCCCCCTATATAATCCTTGATAAACTCATTATATCGGGGGGAAAACAGTCTGTAAAATGCTAAAAAGTATGGGGGGTGTGCAGAAAAGTAACCGTATGGGTGCGAATCCCATACGGTTATATGTTTACATGTTTACCATGCTTTCACTTCGTCGGATGCGGCGATCAGCTCCGAGAGAATGCCAATCACCGTTTGGATTCCGGGATTTGAGGTTCCTGTGCGCCATGCGGCGGCCAGGGTTACCGGGGTTAATTCACCTTTCGCATGGAACTCGATGGCCGGGTCTGTACGAAGATTACTGTTGCCTGCGAGAATGGCACATCCATAGCCCTGACGGACGAAGAATAGCTGCTCATTGATATACCGGGCCAATTTGTACCGAAGGTTCAGCGACATGCACTGACATGCGGCTTTGTCTCGGGCAAAGGATGCGGCAGAATCCTCCGGAGAGTTGAGGATCAAAAGCTGGTCGCCGCCCTTCATTCGCTCCAAATCCACCACATCCCGGTGATGGGCAAAATAAGTTGGGATCTGACAGAGCGGACGGAATATAAGCTCCGGCTGTTCCTGCAAGTCATGCTGAAAAGTCAGGATCAGGTCCAGTTCTCCCGCAAGAAGCTGCTGCTTCAGGGACAGATAACTGTGGGAAAACAGCTCTACCATCAGATGGGGGTACTCTGCCTGACAAATTCGCAGAAAATGGGGCAATACATCCCCAAGGCCGTAGCCCTCCAGAATCCCAATGCGCATCCGAACACTGTCATCCTGTCCCATGGCATAGATTTTTTGAAGGATTTCGTTGTAGTTGGTTATGAGGGAGGTGAACTCCTTTTGAAGCATGGAACCGGTGGGGGTAAGACTCAAGGAGTTCTTGCTCCGAAGAAAGAGCTTGACCCCAAGCTCATCCTCCATCGCAGAGATCTGCCGCCCTAAGGCTGGCTGAGTAATATACAGTTCACGGGCGGCTACCGTAAAATTAAGGCAGCGGGCAGCGGTGAGAAAGTATTGAATTTGGGACAGCGTCATGACAGTTCCTCCTTGATTCAGCGGAATGGGCAGATCCAATCATCTTTGTTGTATCATATTCCGGAGGGAAATGCAAACCGGATCTGAACGCAGGCGAAAAAACAACCACAATGGGAAACAGAAAAAATTTGCGGTTTGCCGGAAATCCCTTCTGCGGTATGCGGGCATAAAGGTATATTCTTCACAACAGGGAAAAGAAAGGCGGCAGACATAGAAAATTGCGGCAGTTCACTGCACAGCCGGGCCTTGCGCATACTGCTGCCCACGCCAAAAGACCTCCCATCATCCTGCCCGATTGGGCGAAGATGCGGAAGGCCTTTCTATAGGTGATGCAATTATCAGGGCATAATGCTGTTGGCACCATCGAGAATGAAGCTTTGGCCGGAATAGAACTTGCTGTCCGGCCCCGCAAGGAACGTCAGGGCTGCGCCAATGTCTGTTTCCGGGTCACCCAGCCGATGCATGGGCAGCTGCTCCATCTGCTTCTCATAGAGATCCGGGAACTTCTCCTTCCAAGCCTTGGCCGCCGGAGACTCTGCACCGGGCAGACACACGTTTACGGTAATGCCGTACTTGGCCCATTCCTTGGCTGCAATCTTGGTAAGACCGCGGATGGACTCCTTGTTGCTGGCATAGGCCAGCTGACCTGCATAGCCGAACATGCCGGTGGCGGAGGCGAAGTTGATGATCCGGCCCTCTCCCTGCTCCTTCATATAGGGGAAGCAGGCCTGCATAAAGTTCAGGCTGCCGATGGTGCCCGTGGACCATGCCAGATACATGCTTTCATACAGAGTGTCCTCCACCGGTGCCGACGGGGGCAGGCTCTGGGCGTTGTTGATGAGGATATCCACGGAGCCGAAGGTCTCCACGGTCTTTTTCACCGCAGCCATGACCCCCTCCCGATCCGAGGTGTCGCAGGAAATGGCAATGGCCTTGCTGCCCAGTGTCTCAATCTCCTTTGCGGTCTCCTCTACCGGGGCAAGACGGCGGCCGATACATGCCACCCGAACCCCACGCTTTGCCATGCAGAGGGCAACACCCTTGCCGATTCCCTGACCGCAGCCGGTGATGATGGCTACCTTTTCGTTGAGCTGTTTCATATGATCAAATCCTTCTTTTTTAGTAGGTTTATATGGTTTGTGGCTGATATTTTTCCGGTATCTGAATGGCACCCACCGGGCAGCCCCGGACGCATTTGCCGCAGCCGATGCATCCGGCAGTGCACTCCCGGCGGGTATCTGCGCCCTTTTTGTGGTTGGAGCACATGACAATGGGCTTTGGCCGCTCCTGATAGGCATAGCGGAAGCAGAGGTCTGCCATGAGCCTGTCCAGCCGCTCCGGATCCAGATCATAGTAGGCCTTTCGGATTTCTACCGGGCTAAGCCCCATGGGGCAGGCGTTGATGCATCGGCCGCATCGGATACAGGCGCTGGAGTGCACCGGCTCCGCCGCCTTTTTTCCAAAGGCCAGCAGGCCGTTGTTCTGTCGGGTAATGGGATAGTGGACATCCATCTGGGCGCAGCCCATCATGGAACCGCCGATGATGATCTTCTGCGGCTCCTCCCGAAGTCCGCAGTAGCGGAGAATATCTTCGATGGGCGTGCCGATGGGCACCTCCAGATTTTTCGGATGTAAAATGGCATCTCCAGCCACGGTCAGCCGCTTGTGGGTCAGGGGCATTCCGATTTTCAGGAACTTTCCGATGGCGGATACCGTGGTGACGTTCAGCATCATGACCCCCAACGCTGGTGTGCAGTGCGCCCGGTGGCGTATTTGATGAGCACGTTCTGCGCCCCTTGGGGATAGCGGGATTCCAGCACACAGATGGAGATCCGGCTGTCGCCCCAGCACAGCCTGCGCATCAGCCGGATGGCCTCGGGCTTGTTGTCCTCGATGCAGATCTTAGCGCCGGGAATCCCCAGAAAATCAAGACAGGCATGAATCCCGGAGAGCACCGTGTCACTGCACTCCAGAAACTCCCGGTTGTCCGTGGTCAGATACGGCTCGCACTCGGCTCCGTTGATGAGCAGGGTGTCGATCTCCGAGAGGTTCTTGGGCCGCACCTTCACGTCTGTGGGGAAGCCCGCGCCCCCCCAAGCCCACAAGCACCCGGTCGCCCTTTTGGACACGGACTTCGCAGGCCGCACCCACATGCTGCCGCATGGGCAGGATGATCTTTTCCGGAACCGGTAGCTGCTCCGTGGGCAGGTTGGCTGTCTCCTTGTGATGGGAGACCTGCGTGCCGGGGCTTTGCCACAGCAGGGTTTTGAGATTCATAGCAGTCTGCCTCCTATGAGCTTAGAGGTTGATTGGATATTTTTATACTATTCCAATTCCATTTCCCCTGCAATGTTGATTTGCATAAACAGGAGCTGTCACGTTGTGCATTTTGTCTAGATTTTGCGCTTGTTTTTTACATGATGCAAAACCTGTGCCTCAAACGGGGATACCACTGGTGGATTTTCACCAGTCGTTCTATACGTTTCATGCCTCCCTGACCGGTCTGAACGGCACCCTACTTTCCGGCTGTACTAGCCCAATTTGCGGTCCTATTACTGTCATAACGCACACACCGAGCAGGGTACCGCAACGGTTTTGGACGGCGGCTATCTCAGATGGTGCTCCGAGAGCCCATCGGCGTGGTGGGGCAGATTGTACCGTGGAACTTCCCCTTCTGTATGGCCGCATGGAAGGAGCCGTTTCCGCAGAAGCCGAATCAGTTCCTTTTGCCTGCGTTTACTCGGCGGCCTTTTATCAGTTCATACAGATGCGGCAAAACGTGAATGTTTTTTCACAATTACCATACCCCAATGGGCATGAAACACCGACTGCTGCATCCATCTCTTCTTGGATGTAGCAGTCGAATTTTTTGCCGCAAAATGGTGAAAAACGGGATGATCCGGAAGACGAAACGAATGGCGTAAAAAGACAGCGCAATGTGTCGCAATTCGTTGACAGAGGAAAAACGCAGGTGTATAATTGGGCTGGGGAATGTATAAAAATACATGCAAAGGAGCGAAAAATGTGAGTAAAACTGATCAAAAAAAGGGCGTCTGGTCTACGATCATGGATCAGGAAAGCCTGATCCACAAGCTGCTGACCTATGGTGTTGCGGTGGCCATGCTGGTGGTTTGCATGATCATTGCCAAAAATTCGGCAGAGATCGCACCGGCACTGGGTACTGTCATTCTGGTATTCCTGCTTTACTACGCCTTTATGTCCCGCCGTATTTTGGAGACGCTGATTTTTGGCGCAGTGATGGGCATTGTGCTGCTCTATGGTGCCGGCGGCGTTGCGGGATTGGTGGATGGCACCCAGGAGATGTTCTATGGCGTCATGGAAACGGATGACTATGTCTGGCTGCTGCTGAACTGTGCCATGCTGAATATTGTGGTCTGTCTGCTGGGCAAGTGCGGCGCCACGCAGGCCTTTGCCAACATCATTCGGAAGCATGCCAAGGATGCAAAGCACCTGAATCTGTGGACCTGGCTCATGCAGTTCCCGATGTTCTTTGATGACTATATGCACATCATGGTTCTGGGCGGCGTTATGGCTCCCATCTATGACCGTGAAAAGGTCCCCCGTGAGGAGGGGGCGTTCATCATCCAGACCACGGCAGAGCCCATCCGTGCGCTGTTCCCCTTTACCGGCTGGACTGCCTTTATGGCCGGCATTTTTATCATTGACGGCTTTGTGGATGATTACGGCGGCGGCCTGAAGGCATTTATCCATACAGTACCCTTCAGCTTCTACTGCTGGGTGGCGATCATCGGTTCGCTGCTGCTGGCATTGGGTGTTCTGCCCAAGCTGGGCGCTATGAAGCATCCGGATCCCTCGGTTTACACAGAGCTGGAGGGGCTGGATGAGAGCGACAACGATGGCAAGCGCCGCGGCAATCTGTTCGATTTCTTTGCACCCATTGTGGCCATTGTGGTGCTGTCCTACTTTTACGATTGGGATCTTGTCCCCGCACTGATCATTGTACTGCCGGTGCAGATCTTCTACTATATGCTGCGGGGCATTATCAACACCGCAGATGTGGAGGAGTGCATTGTAGAGGGCACAAAGGAACTGGTTTATCTCTATATTTTGATCCTGTTCAGCTATATTCTGGGCAGCGTATTGGAGGAAATCGCCTATACGGAATATCTGGTGGACATCGCCGGCGGCTTCTCTGTGCCCGGTCTGCTCCCCTTCCTGCTGTTTGTGATCTTCTGCTGCTCGGAGGCCGCCATGAGCCTGAACTGGTCGCTGCTCCTGGTGGCGTTCCCGGTCATTATTCCCCTTGCACTGAAGATTGGGGCAAACCCCTATATGTGTGCGGCGGCAATGATCTCTGCCGGTGCTTTTGGCAACAACTTCTGCCCGGTGTGTGACTTTACGTCCCTTACCGCCACCTCCATGGGCCTGCCTTCCGGCTATCAGTCCAGAAACTGCCTGCCCTATTCCCTGATCTTTGCCGGGATCACCGCCGTGCTGTATTTGATTTGCGGCTTTATTTTCTAAAGGAGGAATAACGATGCTGACCCTTGATACTGCTGTGTACAGCTTTGACAAAGAAAATCTGCCTGCGGCGCATGCCGCAGATGGAGAGGTGGTACGATTCATCACCCACGATTGCTTTGGCAACCAGATCAAAACCGAAGCAGACCATGAGGATAATCTGGACTTTACCCACACCAATCCTGCCACCGGCCCGCTTTTTGTAGACGGAGCCGAGGTGGGTGATGTGCTTGCGGTGGACATTCTGGATGTTCAGGTGGCGGAGCGGGGCTGCATGATGACGCTGGAAGGGTACGGTGCCCTGTGGCCCAGCTGCGAGATACGGACAAAAATCATCCCCATTCGGGATGGCTATGCATATTTTAACGATGTAAAATGGCCCATTGATCCTATGGTAGGCGTGATCGGTACTGCGCCCAGCGGAGAGCCTGTACCTTCGGGATACTCCTTCAATGGCGGCGGCAATATGGACAGCCGGATCATTAAGAAAGGGGCCACGGTTTATTTTCCTGTGCAGGTTCCCGGCGCTCTGCTGGCCATGGGCGATCTCCATGCAACCATGGGAGATGGCGAGGTCTGCGAAACGGGGATCGAGATCCCGGGAGAGGTGCTGGTTCGTGTACGGATCATCAAGAACTTTAAGCTGAACTGGCCGGTGACAGAGACACAGGACTGCTGGTTTGTCAATACCAATGGCCGCACCTGCGATGTTGCCATCCAGCGGGGCTATGAGGAAATGCAGAGATTGGTCATGAATGCCTATGGCTGGGATGCCACGGATGCCACCTTTTATCTCTCGGCGCAGGCTCGTCTGGAGGCCAATCAGGCAGTGCTGGATGTGAATGAAACCGATGAAGAGGGCGATACCTTCCGGGTCGGCGTGCCGAAGCTTTCCAGCAAACCGCGTCTGATTCCGTAAGTGAATGAAAAAACACGTTTTCTGAAAACAGATTAATGAACAGGGCAGGAAATTGGAGCTTTCTCCGATTTCCTGCCCTGGTTTTATAATTTTTGGCTGCCTGCGATGACCGCAACAGAGCGCTTGTCAGCTGCGGAGCTTATCCTCCGGTGGTTGCGCCGCCGTCCGCAATCAGCGTGGTGCCGGTGATAAAAGCGGCGGCATCGGTGGCCAGATACAGCATGGCGGAAGCAATTTCCTCCGGCTGTGCCATACGGTGCATGGGGATCTTATTCAGCAGGGAATCTGCAAGGGCTTTGTCCTCCAGCAGACCCTGATTGATGGCAGTAGCCGTAAGGCCGGGGCAGACCGCATTGACAGTAATGCCGTATTCCGCCCATTCTCTGCCCATGGTACGAACCAATGTGACCAGCGCACCCTTGGAGGCGCCGTAGGGGCCGTGATGGCCGCCGCCCTCAAAAGCGCCGATGGAGGCGGTAATGATAATGCGCCCGCCGCGGCCCTGATGGATCATCTGTGCTGCGGCTGCTTTGGCACAGAGGAATGTCCCCTTGAGATTGACGGAGACAACATTCATGAACTCCTCCTCTGTCTGCTCCAAAAGCGGGAGTACAGCGCCGCCGATTCCGGCGTTGGCAACAAAGACATCCACACCGCCAAAATGGTCTACCGTCTGTGTGATAAGACGGTCTACCTGCTGGCTCTGGGAAATATCCACAGGGATCACATGGACCCGACCGCCGTTCCTGCGGATGATCTCAGCGGTTTTTTCGGCAGCTGCTTCAGAAATATCCGCAGCCACCACGTTTGCTCCATAGCTGGCAAACAGCATGGCGGCAGCCTGACCAATGCCGCTTCCGGCACCGGTGACCACGACTGTTTTACCGGAGCAGTCAAAGGTGGGAATTTGAACAGGATACATAAGGGTCCCTCCTTTCCTTACAGGCAGCGGCCATTATCTGTGACAATGGCCTGACCGGTGATGCAGCGGGACAGATCGCTGGCGAGAAATGCAATCACATTGGCCTGATCCTCTGCGGATGCGAAGGGAATGGAGGAGTCCATGTGCCGGTCTGTGATGGCAAAGAAGGTCTGATCGATCAGGGCGTCCTCCCTGCCGTCCATTCGATCTACGGCAGTGGGGCCAGGGCAGACGGCATTGCAGCGAATGTCCGTGCCGGTGTACTGAAGTGCGATATTCTTGGTCATGGCAATGACAGCAGCCTTTGCAGCGGAATAGCTGACGCCGGCGTTGCCGTACACGCCTGCAATGGCAGACAGATTTACAATGGAACCGCTGCCCTGAGCACGCATATGAGGAAGTGCCGCCCGGCAGAAGTACAGCACCGAGGACTGATTCAGGGCGATCATCTGATCCCAGAAGGCATTGCTGCACTTCTCAGTGGTTGTGTGAAAGTCTCCGGCACCGGCGTTGTTAACCAGCACGTCAATTCGCCCAAAGGCTTTGACCACCTGCTCCACGGCGGCCTCGCAGTCCTCCGAATTGGTTGCATCGCCTGAAATGGTCAGGCACTCTGCGCCCAGAGCCCGGAGCTCTGCTGCTACCTTGTCCAGTTTTTCCTGTCCCCGAGCAAATATCGCAACTTTTGCCCCATGCTTTGCAAATACTCTGGCAGTTTCTGCGCCAATGCCGGAGCTTCCGCCGGTGATCAGCGCTGTTTTCCCGCTTAGCATTTCCATGTGATTCCCTCCTGTGGTTTTGTTACTTCTACTATAAACGGCTTCGGGCGCAATGTAAAATAACTCTTTTGCGCTTCATTATAACCTGAGGGAAATACCGGCATTTCCGGCTGCGGCGATATGATTATACCAAACCGTTGGGGAGCTGACGCTGATAGGCCCGGGGCGTAATGCCTTCGCAGCGGGTAAAGGCGCTGTCCAGGGCCCTGCGGCTGAGATAACCCACCTGCTGGGCCACCTTGTCCAGCTCTGTGCCTCCGGTGATCAGAGCCTTTGCCTCTGAGATCCTGCACTTATGGATGTATTCAAGGACGCCGCAGCCGTATTCCTGCTTGAACTGCCGGGACAGATAGGAGTTGTTCAGCCGGAACTGCTGAGAAAGACTGGTGACGCTGATACCCGGATCCCGGTAGTGAAGGTCAATATAGTCCCGGACCCGCTGAACCGCAGGGGCAGCCTGATCGCCCTGCTTTGCCATATAGGTCTCAAGACCCGTAAAATATCGCAGAAGATTTTTGTGCAGGATTTCGAGATCAGAGCTTGCCATCAGCTCACGCATTTGCGTCGTGCTGCCGTCCGGCAGAGGAAGTGTAATATTCAGGGGCAGCTCCAGCATATTGGTACAAAAGCGCAGCTGTTCCGCCACGACTTCCCGGGCCTCAGGGAAGGGATCAAAATAGTTCCGGATGCGCAGCTCTACCATGTGGAACAGATATTCGGCAGCATCGTGGTATTGAAAGCATACAAAGCAGTTATAAAACTGCCGCTGGGCCGTGGAAAACTCCTGATCGGTGCGCTGGGTCAGGGTGGCGCTGTCACGGATCACAGAGTCAGACCATTTGGAGGAGACCGCCTGCTCCAGCAGGGCTTTGGCGGAAAGATAGTTGGTGTGCAGTGCGAAACCGCCCAGGTCAAATTTGCCCAATGCGATCAGCACATCGATGCCGTGCTGATCCTCCAATGCGGCGGCGCAGGCCCGGCACTGCTGATAGAGCAGCTCCCGCAGGGTGTCCTGATTGTCGGAGGGGGGCTGGATGGTAACGCCGGGCTGGGCGTAGAAGCAAACCAGCATCCCGTCTTTTTCGGCGAAATACAGGGTCCGGCTCAGTCCGAGAATGCCCGTCAGCTCCTCCCGTACTGTGCCATAGGCGTTTTCCTGTGCATCGGGCTGACCTGCACCGGGATACCGGCGCAGCTTTATGGTCAAAAGCATAAATGCCTCTGCGGGAAATTCCAGACGAAATACCCGGTAGAAGTCCTCCAGATGTGTAAAATCCGGGGTGTTTCCCTTTAGCATTTGACCAATGGCATAATCCTGAAGGCGCAGCTGTGACCGTGCAAGGGCCTGAGCGGCCATTGCATTTTCGGCGGTGTCCGCGGCCTTTTTGCTTCTATGCAGAAGGAAAAACAATCCGGTCAGCAGACCGCCGGCCAGTGCAGAGAGCAGGATCACAAGTGCCATTATCAAAGTGCCTCCTTTTGTGAGCGGTTTGATTTCATACTGATATTTTAATGATTTTTCGCATTTTTTGCAACGCAGGAACCGATTTTTTACCTTTCAAAAGCAAAACTGGAACCATCAATTCCTGATATTTTACCGGTGCCCGATTTTTTTCTGGCGGAAACGTAAATTATGACGTCAAAAGGTCGGCTATTGGTTCTTTACTCGGTGCATGGAGGCACCGTACAATGAGGACATCTGATCCGGCATTCTTCCGGAAGGCCGATGCAGGAATCATCTATCTTAAGAAGGAGGAAACAATATGAAAAAGAAATTGCTGGCCCTGCTGTTGACCGCAGCCATGGGAATGTCACTTCTGGCTGGCTGTGGCGGTGCCGCGGCCAGCTCTGCGGCAAAAGAGCCGGAGTCCTCAGTGCCAACAGAAGCCCCGACAGCTGTGGAATCTCAAACAGAGCCTGCGCCACAGGAGCAGGAAGCCGTTTCCGTGGAGGAGACTGCCGCCTCCGAGCAGGAGGAGGAACCCATTGCAGAAGGGCCCGTGGCAGGGGATAAGGATTTTGACTGGTCGGTATTTGAACCGCTGACGCAGGAGCCTGTGACGCTTACCATGTTCTATACACAGCCCCCACCGCTGGCGGCGATCATGGACACTCCCAACGATATGAGTCTGCTCTATCAGAAGTTTGAGGAGATCACCAATGTCCACATTGATTTTCAGATGGTCAATATGATGGATGCAGCGACTACCTTTACGCTGATGATCGCTGGCGGTGA
>OLRG01000636.1_pt1 | contig 32731 bp, 25 predicted proteins | sample 1672331 | NCBI WGS metagenome assembly OLRG01 (sample SAMEA3136672, study PRJEB25190) | human gut metagenome
CCATTGTGGAAGGTGTACCGTACTCAGCGATCGGAACGCATCCAAGAGCGATAACAGCTTCTGGCATGATCGGCTGTGTAAGCGGGATACCAGCGATAGCGAAGGATGTTGCATAGATCGGATGAGCATGTACAACAGATCCTACGTCTGGTCTCTTCTGATATACTCTCATGTGCATTTTGATCTCAGAAGATGGTTTGAATCCCGGGTTAGCCTGGATTACGTTACCCTGAGCATCTACTTTACAGATGAACTCTGGTGTCATGAATCCTTTGGATACACCTGTTGGTGTGCAGAGGAATTCGTTGTCGTTCAGTTTTACGGAAATGTTTCCGTCGTTTGCTGCAACCATGTTACGGTTGTAGATACGTCTTCCGATGTCACAGATTTGTTTTTTGATTTCAAATTCGTTTACCATGCTTATTTTCCTCCTAAAGCAGTGTGGTTTGCCGTACCCTGGAGGCGATTAGGATAACCCTCAGGGCATAGCTTGGGTTTTGTTTTATTTCTAAGAAGATTTTACTCCTTATAACCTGGATTGTCAAGAAATTATCGTTGTTTTATGTTGTTTTTATTGTTTCTCGAATGTTGTTTTTGTTGTTTTTCGCAACATAACTTTATTGTTCTCAGCCGCCGATCTGAACGTGCAGGGAGCTTACTGCCTCTGCCGCTCTCTTGAGGGTATTCATCTCCTCTGCGGTCGGTGGAAGGATGCCATCCATCAGATATTCTCTGCCAAGTCCGGTGTACTTATCCTGTCCGAGACGGTGATACGGAAGCAGGTGGAGCTGCTCTACTCCGGGCAGGGTATTCGCAAAGGATGCGATTCCCTGGATCTCCTCTACCGTCGCATTGAACGTCGGAATAACCGGAACTCGGATGATCAGCTTGCATTTGCCGGAAAGTGCAACCTTACGGGCATTTTCCATCATCAGATCATTCGGGCGACCGGTGAATTCCTTATGTTTTGCCGGATTGGTATGCTTCATATCCATCAGATACAGATCAAGATATGGAAGGATTTCTTCGATCACCTCAAACGGTGCGCATGCCATGCTCTCCAGGGCGGTGTTAATCCCCCGCTCCTTGGCAGCTCTGAGAAGGTCTCTCGCAAACTCCGGCTGACAGAGGCTCTCACCTCCGGAGAGTGTCAGGCCGCCGCCGGAACGACGGTAGTACGGACGATCCTGCTCAACCACCTGGATCATCTCTTCTACGGTGACATCCCTGCCGATCACTTTGTCCTCACCGAGGACTTTCATGGTCTGGATCTTGTATTCCTGTGATTCCGGATTACAGCACCAGCGGCAGCGGAGCACGCAGCCCTTCAGAAAGACGATCGTACGGATCCCCGGGCCATCGTGGATCGAATATCTCTGGATATCAAAAATACGGCCTTTTGTCTGTAAATAATCCATAATATCTTCCTTTTAGAAGCCCTGCTCTGTACGACGGATGATATCATCCTGAAGAGAACGGGAAAGTGTTGTAAACAGTGCACTGTAGCCTGCAACACGTACAACCAGATGAGAATATTTCTCCGGATGTTTCTGCGCGTCGAGAAGAGTCTCACGGTCAACAACGTTGAACTGCATATGCATTCCCTTCTGATCAAAGAAGGTCTGGATCAGGGAAACAAACTTCTCCAGTCCTTCCCTTCCTGCCAGTGCTGACGGATGGAATTTCTGGTTGAACAGTGTTCCGTTGGATACGATGAAGTGATCCAGTCTGGAAACGGAAGTTGCTGCCGCTGTCGGTCCTTTGACATCCTTGCCTGCGGATGGAGAAACGCCATCTGCAACCGGTGTATGTGCATAACGGCCATCCGGTGTTGCACCTGTCTGTCCACCAAGCGGTACGTTTGCTGATACCGGATAAAGACCTGCCTGATACTGTCCTCCACGTGGATTGTGGTATTTCTGCATCGGGCGTGTGTATGTATAAGCTACGTCTCTTGCAAAATAGTCTACATCGTCGATCGCATTTCCGTATTTCGGAACTTCGTCGATCATGTGATGGATCTCTGTGAATCTGCGAAGCTGCTCCTCTGTAGGTTTCAGTCTCATGACTGTTGTGAGGACTGCTTTGGCTGTGTCTTCTGTGACATTCATACCGCCGTCCTGCATTCCCTTGAGGATCATCTCAGAGATATCTTTGACTGACTGCTTGTCAAGTCCTTTGTCATAGTTCCATGCAAGAGCTTCTTTGTATTCTTCCATGGAGACTTTTTTCTGTTTGTATACAAGTTCACGCACTGCATAAAGGGAATCTGCCATATTGGCAATACCAAATCCCTGAGGACCTGTGAAGTTATATACAGCTCCACCTTCCTGCACAGAAAGTCCTCTGCTCATACAGTCATCTACCATAGAAGAAAGGAACGGAAGCGGACATCTCTCTGCGTGTGCCACATCAATGGCATTATCTGCATTGACCATAAGGGAGATACAGTATTCCATCTGTTTCTTGTATGCATCGTAGAATTCATCAAAAGTGGTCATCTTTGTGACATCGCCGGTAGGAATACCTACCATCTCGCCCTTGTCCATACCGTTGGCAAAAACAAGTTCCAGCGGGCGGCACATATTGAAGAATGCTGCATCATGCCATCCGTCTGTCTTTCCTGCTTTCTGTGGTTCTACACAGCCGATGATGTTGTATTCTCTTGCATCCGCAAGAGAAAGTCCTCTGTTCTGCAGTGCAGGAATAATAACTTCATCATTATAATAAGCCGGAAGTCCGATACCTGTACGGGTAAGCTCAGCTGCCTTGATCAGCAGTTCATGAGGAGAGCCGTTCCATACACGAATAGAAAGAGAAGGCATCGGAAGGAAAACATGTTTGGATGCCTGAATGCACATAAAGGACAGATCGTTGGTCACATCTTCTCCATCTTTGTTCTGACCGCCTACGATCAGGTTCTGGAAAAGGCTGTAGCCGGCAAATCCCTCTGCGGATGCTGCATCACGACATTTGTTCAGGTCATTCAGTTTAACCCAGATACAGTCGAGCAGTTCCTGTGCAAATTCTCTGGTCAGCATGCCTTTATCCAAATCTGCTTTATAATAAGGATACATATACTGGTCAAAACGTCCAGGAGAAATAGAATGCCCACTGGATTCCATCTGAAGAAGCTGCTGTACAAACCAGAAGGACTGACAAGCCTCATAGAATGTAGTTGCGCCTTTTCGAGGAACATTGCTGCAGTTCTGAGCGATCATGAGAAGTTCAGATCTTCTCTGTGGATCCTGACACTGTGCTGCCATCTCCTGTGCCAGAGCTGCATAACGCTCTGCGTATTCGATAACAGCCTGACAGCTTAAGATCACTGCGTTCAGGAAATGAGATTTTCTTGCGTAGTCTCCGTCACCTACCTGGCATTTGTCCAGTTCGGCCTGAGCTTTGGCTATGATTCCTTCATAACCGATTGCAAGTACCTCCTCATATTTAACAGTTACATGGCCTACCCCATTATAGAAATAGTTGCCTGGTGTAAAGATATTGTGTTCGATGGCTTTAATCGCTTCCGGTGCCATATAGGAAGTAGCGAGTTCACTGGTGGTCTTGCCTTTCCAGTATTTATGCACTTCACGAAGTTCCTGCTTGGTTTCTTCTGCGATATAAAACGGATCTGCTGTCCTGGTTTCAACGGTATCCAGTTCATCCTCCAGCCACTGGAAGGAATATTCCGGGAAAGTCTGACAGCCTCTCGGTGCGATGGTACTGCTGCCTACGACCAGTTCCTCATCACGAATGATGATGGGGATATGACGCAGAATGTGAGCAAAAGCCTTGGCACGTCTGGTGATGATCGGTTCACCTTCTGTAGCCTGATAAGACTCTGTGACCAGCTTTGCTCTGGCAGATTCGATCACCGGCATATGAGCATACAGATTCTCCACAAGTCTGGGAATCCTGGATGATTTTTGGACATCTGTGGTATTAAACATCTCCACGCTTCTCCTTTCTCATGACGCTGGTGCGCCATGTTTCATATATGGTTTCATTATACTCTACAGGTCTCTTCATGTCAACAAAAATCAACACCAGTTTCTTTTTGTTTTTGAGGGTTTTGCTGTGATTTTTCTTTGTTTTTTGTTGGTTTTTATTTGAACTTCACATTTTTCATTGACATTTTGAAATCATACTGTCATACTGAATTTATATTGTATTTATATTCTGATTTACATATACAGCAGACAAAATATCTGTTGCATTTAAGGGGGCATTTTATGTATCTTTCTGATATACACACTCATTCTGTTGCCAGTGGTCATGGCACATCCTGTACTATCTCAGACATGGCAAAGGAAGCTTCTGCCAGAGGACTTAAGCTTCTGGGAATTACTGATCATGGTCCGGGTACTCTCGCTGCCGGAACTTCTTCTTATTTCAGAAGTCTCCTGTATTCTCCCAGGAAGCGGTTTGGAATCGAACTTCTCTATGGTGTGGAACTTAATATTCTGGACACAAAGGGATCTGTGGACCTTGAGGAAGATCTGCTTAATAAGCTAGATTATGCCATTGCCAGTATGCATGGACAGAATTATAAGAGTGGTTCTGCAGAAGAAAATACAACTGCTTATCTTAATGTAATGAAGCATCCTGCTGTAAAAATCCTGGGACACTGTGACAATCCGCATTTTCCTGTGGATTTTGAGACGCTGGCTGTGGCAGCCAGGGAGTATGGTGTGATTTTTGAGATCAATGAGGCATCTCTGGCTCCTTATGGATACAGAGGTGATACCCGGGCCAATAATAGGGAGATCCTCCGTTGCTGCAGAAAGTATGAGATTCCGGTGGTACTGTCCAGTGACAGTCATGGGGCGGAACATATCGGAGATTTTACTTATGCAGAGGCGCTGATTCACGAAGAAATGTTCCCCCAGACCCTTCTCCTGAATAATAATATACCCCGGTTGAAGATGATACTGAGTCAGCGGTGATGGGAGGTATATTGGACGAAGTACTTATATATGGAAGATAACGTCCAGAAAAGACAAAAAATATCTGTAATGATGACGTGCTGCGTTTTCGGATTCTTCCCGCGCGCCTATGGGATAACTGCTTATGCAAAACTCGCACCTGACGGTGCTCAGACAAGCAACGCAGTTATCGCTAGCGCAGTCAGAATCTGCGAAAGCCTTGCAAGGTCATACTACAGATATTTTTTGTTTTTCTTACGTTTTTTCATGTATATAAGTTATCGTTCCAATATATAATTTCCTCCATCCCCGAAGAGGACTCTGGTTATCATCTTTGTGATGCCACCACACCCCGGTGGCGGTCAGCAGCATTGTCTGAGCGCCAGCGAGTTTTTGCGGAGCAATCGCAAATAAGCGCGCGTAAGTATCCCGAAAACGAAGCGTGTTCATGTAAACGGAATCCATCGCCAATTATATATATTCCTTTCATCCGTCACTTTGATGATAATTGCTTTTGGATCAGTTCCGCCAGCTCCTGATACTTTCCGGTCACATATCCATAGTTTTTGCGTTTATGTGGCAGCTGGCAGTTGGTGCAGTCTTTGATCCCCTTCTCAGTGATCTTAAAGTTCCCACCGCATTTTTCCCCAAGCGCATACAGTGGACAGTAGCAGAACAGGCAGTTGAAGTTCTCCGGGTCTGCTCCTTTGTGACAGGGAAAATATTCGCACTCTTTGTTGCTGAAAAAAGAAAAATGTTTTCCTTCCCAATATGGTTTTTCCACGACTTTTACCTCCATGTTTTTAAATTGCAGTTCACAGGTTCCATATTATTCTGATTATCGCATATTTTCTGTTTTTTATAAACCATAAAAAAGGAAACCGGCGTGCAGAATTTTCTGCACGCCGATTTCTGTTCATCATATTCAGGAAGAATTTTACATTTAGGTGACAGTTTCCTGTCAGGAAATAGCCACTCCAAAACGCTCTTTATTGTATCTGTCGATTTCGTCAATTACAATTTCTTCTACGTGTGGGTAGATTGTTCCAGGACCACCGTAGGTAATTCCAGGCCAGAATCCTTTCAGATGTCCATACTCTTCGCATGCACGTCTGGTTTCTTTGCGGATTTCTTCTTCTGTAGCATCTTCTCTGTCAATAACAGAATCCACACCACCCATAAGAAGCATTCTGTCTCCGACTTTTTCGGAAATAGCTGCAATATTGTTGGTATTAAGAACACCCTGCCAGATATCCACACCTATTTCTGCCATATCTTCTACAATCGGTTCCATGTAGGAGTCGCCATGGTGCATAACGATAACGCCCTGAGAATGAAGATAATCATAAAGTCTGCGATATGGTTCTTTGAAGAATTCTCTCCATACTTCCGGTGACATAAAGAGACTTGTTCTGGATCCCCAGTCATCATGAGAAACAATGCAGTCTGGATGAAGATGTTCTACTACCAGTTTCATATAGGTAAGACGATATTCGCAGATCACATCGATCAGCTCATGCATAGCTTCCGGCTCAAGAAGGAAATTCATAAGAGTATCTTCAAAAGTCATCAGCATATGAAGCTGTTCAAAAATACCAGTTCCCATAATTACCATGGTCAGATATTTGTCCTGATCGATTTTTTCTTTTGCTGCAATGGCATCTTCCCAGCCTTCGGAGCATTTACCCAGCAGATCAGGAACTTTGACATATTTACGCCATTCAGCCACATCTTTGATCACCTGGTTTTCTTCTGTTACATAAGGTACTGCTGCCGGAGCATCTTCCGGAAACAGAATCAGTGTTCCCCACTGATCATAAGAATTGGTTCCACGGACTCGATTGCCTCTGATCAGTTTAAAACATGGATCTCCAGGGATTCCTCTGAACATAGTAAAAGAATTACATAAACATTCTGGCTTTCCATCTTTCTTTAAAGTTTCCAGCAAATTCTGTTTTGGTGTCAGCATAAAAATATCTCCCTTCAGTAATTTTCCATTCATTATTTTATAAAGTATTCTCTGATAATTTTTCCAATATATAGATTGAAAGCCTGAGATACAGGTTCTGTTCCGGCTGGGCCATATGATCTGTGTCCAATCCTGTGATCCGCTGTATCTTCCGCAGACGGTAGAACAGTGTGCTCCTTCCCACATAAAGACTTCCGGAAGTGGCTACAGTGTTCCGTTCATTTAATATATAGGTAACTAGTGTTTTGTATAATTCCGTTTTGTTTTTTTCATCGTATTCTTTCAGCTGAATCAGTTCATGAGCACAGAGATCTTCCGGCTGGAATTCTCTGCAGCAGATATCAGAAATATAATCAACTGCAATATCGTCAAATGTGTAATACCACATCATGTCATTTTTCTTCCGACAGTAGTCAAACGCCACCGAAGCCTGCCTGTAATATCTTTTCAGTGCAGTAAAATCATGAAACGTATTACTGACTCCTGCTTTGAAAAGACCATCCCGCAAAATGCATGCCATATCGGATGTATAATGATTATTAATAGAAAAATTAATAATGATGCAGATATGATTTTCCATAAAAACAGCCTTGGTTCCCGCTACCCTGGCCTCCACATAGTTGCAGACACTGGCAGCTGACCCGGGATTTCCTTCCTGTTCCTCCGCATTCATACGGATACAGATATACTCATCTTCCTGTTTCCATCCGCACTGCCCGATCCTGTTAACAATTTCTGAGTCCGACACTTCTTTCCCCTGAAGCATGGCTATGATCATTCGTTCCAGAGCTCGGCTGTAAGTATTATCCATCTTTCCCCTCCGGGCAAGAGTCAGCCTTATAAGTTCTGCCAAATATTCCGCTGCTGCAAACTGACCTTTTTTCAGATCACTGTCAATCTCGCAGATTACCAGTCTGCCTTCATAACCTCCATAGGTATTCCAGATATTTACATAGATATCCCGGTAACCTCTCAGCTCTGCAGAAAAAATCTGTGCATTCCGGGTAGTCAGAGTTTCCAGATACTCTCTGTCTGTTTTCAGTTCATTCAGTTCTTCCAGAGGCATGATCATGCACCCGGTCCTCTCATCCTGTTCCCAGGAGATCATTTTGCTCCTCCAGATAGGACAGGAGATCACTGTCATCTGTGAATCATGAACAAAGAGAGGATTCTGAAAATAATCCACACTTGCTTTGCAGAGTTCATCTACACTGCCTTCTCTTACAAAAATATCCTGAAGTTTTTCTGCCCAGGAAAGATGTTTCCTGAAAATCTCCTGACAGAGATTCATAAGATCCAGAAGGTCTGTTTCCACTGGCAAGCCCAGCAATGTATGTCTGCTGCTCAACCATTTTCCGGGGATTTTTCCCAGAATAATCAGGGAACAGTGCGTTTTCGGCACTGTTTCCCCTTTTATATCCTGTTCTCTTATAATATAGACATATTGCTTTTCCAGATGGATCCCTTTTCGATAAAAGCAGACTCCCCGAAGACAGGTCTCATCCTCTCCCGGAATAAAGACACAGTCTGGAATTTCTGACTGCATTTCATCTGCCACCATCTGAAGATTCAGATAAAATCTGATATTTTCGCTCATAAAAATCCGTCCTTTTTGCTGCCTGTATGCAGCATTTCTTTATGAACGGGATGCAATCTCAGCTGCATACTGGTTCACTTTTTCTCTGGTAAGTCTAAATCCAAAGAGCAGCGCAACAACAGCAATAATCAGGGCAACTGCAGGAATAACCATAAATCCGATGCTGATAGCTCTCTTTAATTCTTCCGGAGCCTGTGCAGGATCAATATCTGTGCTGAAATTTCCCATTGCAAGGCAGGCAGAGATAATGATTCCTCGTGTCATGATTGAAACTTTCAGAGGTACATTCTGAAGACCACTGATCCATCCGGCTGCATTTTTGCCTGTTTTCCATTCACTGTATACAATAGTATCACCATACAGAGCCGGTGTACATGCATAAGTGATTCCATAACCAAACATTGCAACACTCATAAGAACAATAACTAAAGTTACATTATTATAGAACATAAAAGATACGATCAGCAGTACAGCCTGGATAGCCATAACACCGATAGTAGTACTTCTGGTACTGAATTTGTTGCTCAGTGTCTTACTGAGGTAAGCACCTACTACGCAGAAAATATTGGTTACAAGGATGTAAGTCGGAAGCATACCGCTGTTTCCGGCAATATAAGAGAAATAGTATGCTGCAACACCCATAAGTACAAAGTTGAACATAAATTTTGCAAGGTCAGCAATAAGAAGTGCGATCAGTGGCGGATTCTGAAGAAGTGCACGAATCAGGTCCATTCCACCTGTTTTGTCTTTTGCTGCTGCTTTTGTATTTTTTGTTTCCGGCTGAACAGTTTCATAGCCATCAAACATACGGAAATGTGCATAATAAAGAACTGCCATTATACAGCCAAGTACAAATGCTGCAGCACCGTACTGGTTCACTTCACCGATGATACCTGCCATAAATGCTGCAAGCCCAGGTCCTACATAGGAAAAGATAACCTTGGAAAGGTTTGCCCATGCTGCTCTGGTGGAAGAAAGCTGAGAACGTTCTTCCGGTGTACTGCCTGCAACGGAAATCATGGATACGTTAGCAACATATGCAAAGTTCCATGCTACATGGCTGGCGATCGCTGCTATAATGATAATTACCGCTGACAGCATTCCGTCACCGATTTTTACGAACTGGAAGGCATACAGGAATGGAACCAGCCATGGAATTGCTACCAGCCAGGAACGATAACGTCCCCATTTCATAGGTTTGATACTGTTAAGGATTGCTCCGTAAATCCAGGAAAGAAGTGCATCTACTGTACTGGATACGGTTGTGATAAATGTAACCATCGGAAGGCTGAACTGCGCCAGGTTTGTCAGGAAAAAGCTGAAATAATAGCTTTCAATGTTTGACATCAGTGTAAAACCACAGTCACCTACTCCATAAAACTTTTTCAAAGCACCACTAAGGCCTTTTTTCTTCTGTTTTTCCTCTCCCATTTTAACTCTCCTCTCATTGCTGTTCTGCTAATTTTTCACGACTGTAACGGTAGAGCTCTTCTGCCAGGTTTACAGCTCTGTTGGGTTTATTGTCTCTCAGACGACAGGCAAATCTGCCGGTTACTCCCAGTTCATCTACACGTTTGTGGATATCTGCAATGGCATCTTCATCGCTCATATCCTCCGGAATAATGTACAAAGTACATTGTGCCAGGTCTTTACCATATTCATCAATAATGGCTTTTTTGTCATTGGAAGAATCCTGTCCTTCCCATGCATCAAAACCGGCTTCAATGATCAGAGGCATCAGTTTGGCAATGCATCCGCAGGAATGGAGACACACATACATTCCCAGGTCATGTGCTGCCTTGGTGATCTTCTGATACTGCGGTAAAAACAATTCTCTATAGATTTCCGGTGAGAAGAAGGTATTGATCTGTGTTCCCATGTCATCATGGAAAAGGATCATATCTACATGGTAATATTTCTTTGCGATCTTGATCAGTTCGATATGCCAGTCTACCAGCTTGTCATAAAATTCTGTCAGTGTTTCCGGTTCTTCCAGAAGGTAACAGAAGGTATCTTCAAAGCTGGTGAGGTCAGCAGTCCGTTCAAAGAGACCATTTACAATAATGAAATAAGAAAGGCGATCTTCTGAGATCTTGCCTTCATAACGTTCTTTGTAGTCTTTTTCCCAGTCGATCTTGGAAAGGTCCGGGAACTCCAGCGTTTTCCAGTTCTCGATGTCATCCAGTCTTCTTGTTCCTGGTTTTACCATGGCTGCTTTGGTAAGTGGTTCGTATTCCCATTCAATTCCGAACCAGTCTTTTCCACCGAAGTTTCTTGCTCTGGCATCATCCATAACCAGTGGCTGGATCGCATTATTTTCCAGAGTCTGGTTTGGAACCCAGAGAGGTTTTTCTCCGCGAAGCATACGAAGCATATTTTCCTTTGGAGTAATTGGATAGTTATAACTTGGAACTTCGATGTCCGGTGCTCCATAAATGCCGAATTGTGTATGGGTACCGATTACTTTCAGTTCATTTTCATTAAATTTACTCATCTTTCCTCCCATCTGGTTTATAAGCCTGACACATATGCACATATTGTCCAGTATTTCTCCGTCACATTACGAATCAAAGTGTTCGTCGTTTTTACCCGGGATTTTATCTGTGTTTGTGGAAATATCGAGCAATTATGTCTTATTTGTCAGTTTTTTATTTGTGTTTATTGTGCACAAATACTATACTTTTCTGTAATCTTAATGTATCACACTCGTATATAAGAAATCAATAGTGGAAAACAAAATAGACAGAAACGTCAAAAGGAAAGATTGTTATATATAATTTATAGACAATGTGTTCAATATGTTTAGAGATTTGCATAAAAAAAGCAGCTATGACATAAGTCATGCTACTGATCTGAATTCTCTCTGAGTTTTTTGAGGACGCGATGCTGCTCCGGGGTAGACAATGAATTCGTTCAATATGCGGAGGGAACGAATGCATCCGAAGCAGTATCGCCTGCCATTTAATCATACCCTTAATGGGTTACCATGCTCTGCGGCGGCCACCGCAATTACAAGCATGAGGTATAATTCATACGAACAGGCGAATTCCATAAAAAAATGCCTGCTTCCAATAAGCAGACAACACTCTGGGACTGCGGATATCCCTAAGTTGGTTGTTACACTTTACACGGAAGTTTAACCTCGCCATACAAAGCAGGTTTCCTGACTTCAGGATCATCGCTTGCCTTCCCCTTCTCATACTATGTACAATGGGATAATGAAGGTTCGCTCCTCTGTTACAGTGACCGGATCGCTCAGGACTCTCACCTGATTCCCTCTTCTGACTGCTACGCGGACACAGCCAGCACTTCATATGTTCAATATGGAATTATACTGACATTATAGTAACATACCCTTTAGTCATTGTCAATAGTGTCTGATACTTTTTTCACAAATTCATAAGTAAAAAGTTATAATCTCTTTTCACACCCGTTTTTTCTCTGTGTTGCATTTTTTCTGCGTGTGTCCTATACTGAATTATATTTTCCGGTCCTGCATGACCACTACGTAATTATCACCAAAAGGAGGATTTTTTATGATTCAGGATATCGCACCTCATGTTTATCATAATGAATACAAGCCGGTCACACCGGATGGCAACAGCATCATTCTCGCTTACGAAAATGGAAAGTGTTTCTTTCACAGAAAAGATGATGATGTTTCTATCTCTCTTCCACGTTTTCGCGAACTGGAAGGAAATGTAAGCGATCTGTACGAAAATTACATCTATCTTTTTTCCATTGATCAGGAACGTTTTTATCTGATCCCAGGACTTGATACATCCCTGCTGCCGGGCTATGAATTCCATGAAACAAGAGAGCTTCGTTATGTCCAGCCACAGTATCTTGCTTTCGCCACAGTCACTGGATATCAGCTCTGGTTCTGGTACAAAAATCGGCGTTTCTGCGGATGCTGCGGAAAACCAATGAAGCATGACACAAAAGAGCGTATGATGTACTGTCCTTCCTGCGGCCGTCAGGAATACCCGGTGCTTATGCCGGCTGTCATCGTCGGCATCACAAATGGTGACAAGATCATTTGTTCCAAATATGAAGGTCGTAGCTTTAAACAATATGCTCTGATCGCCGGATTTGCAGAAATTGGGGAGACCATTGAAGAGACCGTCCAGCGTGAGGTCATGGAAGAAGTCGGCCTTAAAGTCAAAAATCTTCGTTATTACAAGAGCCAGCCATGGTCCTTCTCCGGCACTTTACTTTTCGGATTTTTCTGTGATGTAGACGGGGATGATACTCTCACGGTTGATCACAAAGAACTTTCCATAGCACAGTGGTTTGAACGTGATCAAATTATCGGTCAGGACACCGACAGCAGTCTTACCAACGAGATGATGATGGTATTTGCGGCGGGGAAAGAACCGAAATAAAGAATAGACAAACGTGGTATCTGTTTTTACAAGCAGACACCACGTTCAGACTATCGCATTATACTTTTCCCAGTTCCCTATTGCTTCATTTAGTAATTTGCCTTTACTATTTGTTTACAGTCATCTGTTCTTCCTGAACCTTTTTTATTTCTTCCAGCGGCAGATTCAGCATGTCAGAAACCTCTTCCGGCGTTTTTCCGCTCATAAGTGCCCCAAGAATCATTCCTTCCTGTTTTCCTGCACGTATTCCCCTTTCGTAAATCATATCTCCAAATCCAGTCACTTTACTCACCTCCTTCTGAAATGGTTCTGACCACTTTATATGCGAATATTTCCCTATCCAGTTTATATCACAGGTAAAAATCCCATTCAAATAGTCAAATATTCCTTTTTCTTCTGTTTTCTCTCCCTGTCGAATAACAATTACTGTTAAGAGGTCATAATCCTCCTCAGATTCATCTGCCCCCCTATGATATCCTTTTTTGACAGTGAATATTCTGTTAGTGTATTCTGCAGTTTCTTTGGTATATCCTCCGCACAGATCCATATAGAATAACATTTTTCCAGTTTTGAATAATCTGTAGTTTCTGTAATGCTACTGCACTTTACAATTCTTTCATCCGCTTCATTTCAAATATTTTGTTATATAGTATATATATTTCGTAAATTTATCTTTATTTTTCAGTATCAAAGACATATCTTTTTCATCCCGCACATGCTATAGTAACATCATCAAAGCTGTTCAGTTTCTCCAATCACCTTACACATTTGCGTTTACTGCCTGAGCAGCTTTTTCAAAAAAAACATTCACATTACCAACAGGGGGTTTTGTTATGAAAGTTGTAGTTGCTGTTGATTCATTTAAAGGAAGCATGACTTCCATGGAAGCCGGCATGGCTGTCAAAGCCGGCGTTCTTGCCGCACATAAAGATGCAGAAGTGATCGTCAAACCACTGGCTGACGGCGGCGAGGGAACTACGGATGCCCTGATTGAAGGGCTGAATGGAGAACGTGTCGATGTCACAGTTACCGGACCTTATCATGAACCGGTCAACGCATATTATGGCTATCTCAAAGATACCAACACTGCTGTCATGGAAATGGCATCTGCCGCCGGAATCACAATTTCCGAGCAGAAAGATCCTATGACTGCCACCACTTACGGTGTCGGCGAAATGATCCTTCACGCCATCAACAAGGGAATCCGCAATTTCATCATCGGAATCGGCGGCAGTGCTACCAATGACGGTGGGATCGGAATGCTTAAGGCTCTTGGATTTACTTTCCTTGACAAAGACGGTCAGGACACCGGCGAAGGCGGACAGGCTCTTGCCAAAGTCGCTTCCGTCAGACTTTCCGACAATGCTGAGCTTCTCTCCCAGTGTAATTTCAAGATCGCATGTGATGTCACAAACCCGCTCTGCGGCTTCCAGGGTGCCACTTACATCTATGGTCCGCAGAAAGGCGTTACTTCCGAAATGCTTCCGGTCCTCGATGCCGGAATGGAAAATTATGCAAAAGTCACCTCACAGACCATCGGAAAAGACAACATGAACGCATCCGGTGCAGGTGCCGCAGGCGGACTTGGTTTTGCATTCTTAAGCTACTTAAACGGAGAACTGACTCCTGGCATCCAGCTCATCCTGAATGCTGTCCATCTTGAGGATGAAATGAAAAACGCCGATGTTGTCGTAACCGGCGAGGGACGTCTGGATCATCAGACCGCCATGGGAAAAGCTCCTGTAGGCGTCGCAAAACTCGGCAAAAAATATGGTGCAAAAACCGTCGCTTTTGCAGGAAGTGTCACAAAAGAAGCCGTTGCCTGCAATGAGGCCGGTATTGACGCATTCTTTCCGATCGTCCGTGGAATCTCCACTCTGGAAGAAGCCATGGATCCTGACAATGCAAAGGCAAATATGACAGCTGCCGCTGAGCAGGTATTCCGCCTGTTTTAATTTAACCAATCCTTTCCCTTTTTTTACCCGTTGGTCTTCCCCCCTGACCAGCGGGTTTTTTGTACACAAAACTGGTATTTTGTCTCCTGATTCGTTATAATATTACTAATGGGTTTTACTATATAATGGATGGGGTAATTTTATAATGAAAAAAATCGCGCTTATAACAGATGGCTGGAAACGCTATGTGACCTACGCCTGGGTTCAGGGATACCGCCGCTATGCCTCCCAGTACCATCTCGATACAGATCTGTATGTCTTTCAGAGTTTCGGGAATTTCAACACCGATGAAGGCTATAATTCCGGTGAATACAATATCACCAGACTTCCTGATCTTCGTACCTTTGACGGAATCATCCTGGATCTTTCCAATGTCTCCGATGCTTCTCTCAAAGAAAGTTTTCTCGCCAGAGTCCGCGAATCCGGTGTTCCTGCCATTTCCCTTCTGGAAGACCTTCCGGGACTCTATTATTCCGGGCTTGACAACCTGACGGATTTTAGCATACTGGTGGAACATCTGATCACCGAACATGGCTGCCGGAAACTCAATTATGTTGGCGGTTCTCCTCGGAATCAGGAAAATCAGAAGCGTCTTCTCGCCTACCGGAAAACACTTGAAAAACATGGGATTCTCTTTGAACCTGAACGCGTCATTGAAAGAAGCTTCGAGATTAAGACAGGAATCCGTGCTTTCACAGAATTTCAGCAAAAAGACCTGCTCCCGGAAGCTTTTGTCTGCGCCAATGACAACATCGCAGTTGGAGTCTGCCTCGCTGCCAGAGAAGCTGGTTTTTCCATACCGGAAGACTTTCTGGTGACTGGTTTTGACAACGAGGACAAGGCATCTTACTGCAATCCGCGCATCACAACTGCTGATTTTTCAAAAACCGAGATCATGTATCATGCCATGGAACTGCTTGTCGATATCTGGAACGGTCAAACAGACCGCCGGTGTACTTACACACAGGCAGTACATATTTTTCAGGAAAGCTGCCGCTGCATGTCAGAATGTCCTCCTGACAGAGGTCAGTACATCATTAAGCGTATTCTCTCCGAAACCCGCCAGAGCGATATGCAGAACTGGATGATCGACCTCAATCGTTTCCTGCTGGACTGTACAAGTTATACGAACCTGACTTCTCATATGCAGATGTGGCTTCATGAGCATCAATTCGGAAATCTGTATCTTCTCATGAACCCGGATATTTTTCATCTTGAAAAGGTAGATATCCTTCCCGAGATTCCAGATGACATTTACCGCTGTGTCGGTTATCCGGACAAAATGACCGTTGTTCATCCGGTGTCTGATACTGAGGCTGTTATGCAGCTTTCCATTACTGACGGACATCTTCTTCCTGATATAACGCGTACCGGAGATCAGAACATTTTTGTCTTCGCACCGCTTCATTTCCGTGAACGCGAGGTGGGCTATGTTGTTCTTCAGAACTGCGATTATCTTCTGGATCATCAGTTCCTGTTTAAGATGCTCAATTCTTTCCGCACTGCCCTGGAATCCCTTTATAACAAACTGGTTCTGTGCAAAAAGAACAAGCAGCTTTCACAGCTCTATATCCACGATTCTCTGACAGGACTTTATAACAGGATGGCCTATGAGAAACTGGCTCTTCCGCTGTTCCAGAAATATATGCAGAAAAAGAAACACCTCGGCATTCTTTTTGTTGACGCAGATCATCTGAAATATATCAATGATAACTTTGGCCACGATATGGGAAACCTCGCGATCCGTTCCATCGCTTCTGCCATACACAAGAGCTGCCCGGTCGGTTCTGTATGCATGCGTTACGGCGGAGACGAATTCGTATGTGTCATCCCTGACTTTGACCTCCCCAGAATGCATCGACTAGAAAAAACGATCCTTCATGCGCTTGAAGAAATTTCCGACGTAAGCAGATTCCCATTTCCGCTTGAGGCAAGCATCGGCAGCGTCATTGCGGATGATGCCGTCTTCTCTCTTAACGACTACATCAATCTCGCCGACCAGAAAATGTACGCCTCAAAGAAGGCGCGCAAAGCAGCACGTGAAGAAGCAAAAAACTAAAACAGGAGGAACGCCATGACACCTTACATCACCAGAGCCCTTGCACAGCAGATCGTAGATACCGTCCGGGATCTGTGCGGACAGAATGTGAATTTCATCGACTGTTCCGGGACGATTTTTGCCAGCACGGATGCGGCACGTATCGGGACCTTCCACGAGATCGGACAGCAGGCAGCCGAACGCGGCACTGTGATCGAAGTCCGGGAAAATGACCGCTTTACCGGCACACAGCAGGGTGTCAATCTTCCTGTCTACCATAATCACAAGATGATCGCCGTCATCGGTATCACCGGAAATCCCGATGAAGTACGCAAATATGCCAAACTGGCTGAACGGATCACCCGGCTTTTGATCCGTGAGAAGGAACTGGACGCTTTTAACCGCACAGAATCTGACAAAAAAAGCTATATCCTGCGCGGGCTGATCGACCATGAGGATATCCACCCGGATTATCTCAGAGAAAATCTAACCCGGTGGAACATCAGTGAAAAAAAGTCCTGGCAGCTTCTTCGCCTGAAAATCCATTCTGACAATGGACCTGCACTCTCCGCTTCTCTGGACACTGCCATCTCCCGGCTTTTTCAGAAGCTTGACAATCAGCTTTTTACTTTTGTGTACCCGGATGAGTATCTTGCTGTCATCGAAGACAAGGTTTTCCACCGGCAAAGACAGATTCTGCTGGATTTCGCACAGAAATATGAAGGCACTCTGTGCATAGCTGTGGGAAACCCGTCCTCAATCCATGAAATCGCAGATTCTGCTTTTTCTGCCGAGATTGCACTGAAATCCATACCTGCCGGATCTAACTATGCAGAGGCTTCCTCTCTGGATCTGGAACTGATCCTCGCCTCCATAAATTCCCGTAACAAAAAAGCCTTCCTGGAGAAAACCCTCGATAAGCTTTCTCCGGAAGACCTTGAATTACTTCGTATTTACTTTTCCTGTGACATGTCCCTCAAAAAGACCTGCGAGGAAACGTATCTGCATAAGAATACGATCCAGTATCGGCTCAATCATATCCATAAGAAATGCGGATACAACCCGCGGGAGTTTCAGGATGCTGTGCGGCTGTATCTGGCACTGAAGATGTAACAATTCTATGCCAGCTGACTGATCAGTTCAAGAATCCTGCCTGCACAGGAACGGATTTCTTCTTCTGTAAGATCTCCGTTTCTGTATGCTTCGCGAATACTTTCGGCATCTTCTGCATTTCCAGGCATGATAATGTCATTTCCTGCCGCAGCACATTTCCATGCAACACTTCCATCTTCCGGTACGGTTGTATTCCAGTCAGACATGATAACTCCATCAAATCCCCACTCTTTCCGGGCAATTCTGGTACACAGATCTTTGCTGTTCGCCGCATGCACTCCATTGACAAGATTGTAAGAAGACATGATTGCTGTCGGCTGACCCTCTTTCACTGCAATTTCAAATCCACGAAGATAAATTTCTCTGAGCGTCCTCTCTGAAATCTTTACATCCACCCCCATACGGTTATCTTCCTGATTATTGCATGCAAAATGCTTAATTGTAACGCCGCATCCCTTATGGCACTGCACACCTTTTGTTACAGATGCTGCCAGCGTTCCTGAGAGGAACGGATCTTCTGAATAATACTCAAAATTTCGTCCACAAAGAGGATTTCTGTGGATATTCAGACCCGGTGCCAGCCACAGATTGACGTGAAATGCTTCCATCTCAAGTGCAACCGCTTCTCCAAATCTCTGCATCAGATCTCTGTTCCAGGTCTGAGCCATTACAGTTCCTACCGGGAATGCAGTGCAGTACTGATAATACTGGTCAGCACCCTCATGCTCTTCTCTGTCTACCAGGAAGCCATTCTCCAGTGCCCCCAGTACACCAATTCCATAAACGGTATCTGTTGCCCTGTCCACTTCATAGTGCTGCTGCAATCGGATACCTGCCGGCCCGTCTGCCATGATCAGCGATGGAACACCATACTTGTCAAGAAGTCCTTCTGTTGTCTCACCTGCGGTTCCCGGAACGCGGATTCCTGCTGCCCCCAGAGTACTTGTTGTTTCTGCAATATTTCCGTAGAGAAGAGGAATCAGATCTTCTGCCATCTGTTCCGTGGCATAAGCTGATTTGTATATTTTTTTCTCTTCTGGATGCGGTGTAAAAACAATACAATGGCTGTTATCTGCCGTTGTTTTTCTGCATTCGTACGTTTTCCACAGTTCTTCTTCTATCTCTGCTGTGTTTTCCAGGACACAGGTATCCTCCAACGATACACTTTGCTCTACTTTCACAGTGCTACTGTATTCGAGAGATACAGAACTGTTTCCGGTCCAGATACCATAGGTTCCTTTTTCTACGATCCACTGATGTTTTTCCTCAGAAAAATATGCCAGTTCTTTCTGTCCAACTGTGATCTTTAATGTTTCAGCTTCTCCCGGCTGCAAAAGCTTTGTTTTTGCATACCCAACGAGACGGCGATATTCTTTCTTTACCTCTGTCTGAGGAAGAGATGCATAAATCTGCACAACTTCTTTTCCTGCATAAGTATCTCCGATATTAGTAACTTTCATTTCAACTGTAAGTTCTTTCTCCGAAGTCTCAATCCCTTTGAATTCTATTTTAAACTCTGTATAGGACAGTCCGAATCCAAACGGAAACAGTGGCTTTTTGCCAAAGCTGTCAAAATAACGGTATCCGACAAAAATCCCTTCTTTGTACTCTTCGGTATCCAGATTTCCATTCAGATAACTGTAATCCTATGCAAAAGGGCAGTCTTCATATCTTCTCGCCCAGGTTGTCGTCAGTTTCGCACTTGGTACACAGTTTCCCAGCAGGATGTCTGCAACCGCATATCCACTCTCCTGCCCCGGCTGGGAAATATTAAGGATTGCCTTTATGTTCTCTGTATTTTCCAGAATGTCAGTCAGTTCGATCGGACCACCCGCATTCAGAAGCAGGATGACCGGAATCTTTTTTTCATTCAGGAAAAAAAGATCTGCTGCTTCTCTTTCACTCAGATAATAGTCTCCTTTTACCCTGCGGCGGTCTTTGCCCTCTCCGGAAATACGGCTGAGCACATACACAGCTGCTTTTGCATCTGCGATATCCTTTGCTTCAACAGCCCGTCCTTCCGGAAGAATAAAAGGGTTGCTTGCGTATGCATCAAATGGATTATCTACGTGCTTTGCATCCTCAAGGATTTTTTCTTTCCAGACATTTCGTGCGTTTTTATAACGTTCTTCATAATCCTCCAGCCAGTCCTCGCTGGTAATAGTCACACCTGCTTCTTTCATTCCCTGATAAATGGAAATATTTTCTCTGTTATTTACATCACCGGAACCAATTCCGCCTTTAATAGTCTTTTCTGCCCCACTTCCAAGCAGTGCAATAGCTGAAGCTGTGGAAAGAGGAAGTACTCCTTCGTTTTTCAGAAGTACAATACCTTCCACCGCCGCTTCTCTTGCCAGAGTCCGGTGTCTGATTTCAAGTTCAGACAGACTCTGATCCATACTTCCACTGTGTCCCCATACATCTTTCATATATAATCCTCCTGCTAACGTTTGAATTTATTTTATACAACAAAAGAACGACAGCATTCTTTATCCTTTATGCAAGAATATCCTGCCGCGTTCTTCTGACTGATGATAACTTTTATTTTTTACTCTTTTACGCCACCCAGCGTAACACCTGCGATGATATATTTTGACAGGAGCAGATAAACAATAATGATCGGTACGATAGCAACAGTGATCATCATGTAAATCTTACCCATATCAAAGTTCATGTAATCAGCACCTCGTAATGTTGCAATCAGAATCGGAACCGTCATCTTGTTCTTGGACTGGATAACCAATGCCGGTACGAAGTAGTTGTTCCATGATCCAACAAAGGTAAAGATTGCCTGAACTGCGATCGCTGGTTTCATGATTGGAAGTACAATACGGTTGAATGTATGGAACTCTCCAGATCCGTCAATTCTGGCAGCTTCCACCAGTGACAACGGAAGAGAAGATTGTAAATAACTGTACATAAAGTAAAATACTGCCGGTGAAGCAATGGACGGAATAATCAGCGGAAGAAGTGAATCATACATTCCCATCTTTGTGATCAGTCTCAGGAATCCCATTGCAGTTACCTGTGTCGGCATAACAAGGATTGCCATGATGAAAGTAAAAGCAACTTTCTTTCCCTTGAAATCATAAGCATAAATGCCATATGCAGTCAGGGAAGAAAAGTATGTACATAATGCTGCAGAGCATCCGGACACGATCACACTGTTAATGATTCCTCTGAACATTGGAAAGCTTCCATCATTTGCCACACTTTTCAGGTTATCCAGAAAATGTTTACCCGGAATGATAGAAAAGCCTTTCTGCAGTTCTGCATGTGAATGCGTTGCATTGATAAGCAGAATCGCAAAGAAAAACAGACACATAAAAGATAAGAGAATGAGTACAATATGTGCGAAAATGCTCATCACACGTTTTCCTGAATTTGTTTTCATGATCTTGCTCTTCTCCTTTCTTCTTTTGCACGTTTCTTAGCTGCCTTTTTTGAACCATCTGGATCGTTGTCATTGGTCATTCTGTAAACAAAGAAGCAGAGGATACCACTGATGATGAACAGGTAAACAGATAATGCACCTGCCATTCCATAATTCTTGCTCTTCAGATGACTGTTCAGGAACATGATCAGTGTCATGGATGTTCTGTCCGGGTTACCCTGTCCGTTTGTCAGGATCTGAGGAACATCAAACATCTGAAGACCACCGATGATAGATGTGATCAGTGTGTATGCAAGGATCGGACGGATCATTGGCAGTGTAATATAGAAAAATCTCTGAATTCCATTGCATCCATCCAGATCAGCAGCCTCATAGACCTCCACACTTACACCCATAACTGCCGCCATCAGCATGATCGTTGTATTTCCAAACCACATCATAAAGTTCATAAATCCAATCAGTCCTCTTGTTCCCAGAACAGAACCCAGGAAATCAATCGGTGCTTTCAGAACACCCAGAGACAACAGAATAGAGTTGACCGGACCATTGGTAGAGAACATCGTAAAGAATAATAAGGCAAATGCAGACGCCATGATCAGGTTCGGCAGATAAATAACTACTTTAAAGAACTGTTTGCCGTGGATCTTCATTCGAAGATCTGTAAACCAGCTGGCAAGTACAAGTGCAACCACGATCTGCGGAACAAAACCGATCAGCCACAGGATCAATGTGTTTTTTCCATACAGGAACATATCTGATTTCAAAAGACTGATGTAGTTTTTCATGCCGACAAAATTCGGACCTACTACCTTGATACCCGAACGATAATATTCGAAAAAGCTGTATCTTACAGTATCGATCAGAGGAATAAGAGAAAATATCAGATACGTGATAAAAAATGGAAGAATAAATAACAAGCCCCATTTTCCGTAATCAATATTTTTTTTCTTTTTTTTCATAAATGCCTTTCCTTTCCAATAAACAGCAGGGCACTCTGTACCCTGCTGATCTGATCATTTATTCCGGCCACTGTACTTCTGTGATTTCCGGATAACGTTCCATGATTGCTGTTTCAAAGTTTGATTTTGCTTTGTCAAACTCAACATTTCCCTGGAAATAATCGCTGAAAGCATTCTGGATCAGCTCTACACAGCCCTGATCATAAGGGGAAAGCGGGGCAATTTTGATGTTTTCTGCAACCGGTGCAAAATATTCAAATGGATTCTGTCCACCGAGGAAATCAGAAGCGAATGCATCGTCAGAAGCAGCCTCCTGCATACCGGATTTTGTATTTGTAAAGTCAGCATAGTCTTTGGAAATCTTTAACAGGTTGTCTTTGTTTCCAGTCAGAGCAAGGATAATATCTTTTGCATGTTCCGTGTTGTCTGTTCCTGTTGCTACATGGATATAAGATCCGCCCCAGTTGTATTCCTGCGGTGGGTTTGTAACAGCCCAGGCACCGTCTTCGCCATCCCAGTTTGGTTTCAGGGTAAAGTCAATTCCCCATGCCGGGAACAGGAATGCGAATACTTTGGAGTCAGAGCTCATAGCTTTGTTCCAGTCATCGTTCCACTGACCTTTTACAGTTTTGTTCAGATATCCTGCATCCAGCCATTCTTTTGAATCACTTACCCAGTCCATGATCTTCTGGTCAACTTTGATCGTTGTGCTTCCCGGCTCTACCCATGAACTTTCGATGCTGTTTCCATACAGACGGAATGTATCTGCATAAGAGGCAAATGTGTAGTATCCTTTTGCTTTCAGTTCTTCTGCTGTTGCTTTTGTTGTATCCCAGTCCTTTAATTTCTCGCCTACTGCTTCCGGATCATCTGTTCCAAATACATCTTTTGCGATGTCACGACGATATACCAGAGTTCCCGGGCAGCACTGCCATGTAGAACCTCTCTGTACTCCATCAGTGTCAGATGCTGTTGTTTTTGTAAAATCATACTGATCTGCAAGATCTTTGTCAGGATCAATTCCGAGGTCTTTAAGCGGAATTGCCACATCTGCATCTTTGTCTGTATATTTATTTACATAGTCTGTCTCTGACAGGAAAATATCTACTTTGTCATCGTCTGCCGCATCCGCCTGATTCATCAGTGCTTCATCCAGTTTCTGCTGGTAAACGCCATCCTGATTCGGGTTAATGACCCAGTGAATCTCTGTTCCATCTTTCAGTGTTGTAACTGTTCCATCCTTTGATGTAGATTCTACTTCCGGATATACAGCTTCCAATCTCTGACGAAATTCATCATTCCAGGAATAAATGTTGATTACTTTTCCTTCTCCGGAATCCGCACTTACTACAGTTGCTGCTGAGAGTGTTCCTGCAACAACTGCTGCTGTCAGGATTACAGATACAAATTTTCTTTTCATTAAAAATTCCTCCTTGTTCAAAGCATTTTTCACTGTTTTCTCTTTGATGATGCTACTATATCATTTTTGACATTCAAAATATATTATTAATCTTAACAAAATGTCAGATTCATGTCATAATATAAAAAATCAACACATTAAGGAGTGATGTTTATGGCAATTTCAAAAGACTGGTACCACACTGAAATAAAAAACGATGATATGGAGATCCTGCACCGTTCTCCCTCCGTAGAATACTCTTTTTATAATGCAGTCCGAAGCGGAGACATGGAGACTGTCACTGCAAACTGCAAAAACGATTCCTTTCTTCAGCTCGAAGGAACTGGTGTCCTTTCAAGAAATCCTCTGACCAATATCAAATATCATTTTGTGGTAACTACCGCCATGCTGACCCGTTATTGTATTGACGGAGGACTGGAACCGGAGCAGGCCTATCGCCTCAGCGACTTCTATATCTTAAAAATGGATTCCTGCACTTCAGTCCGTGAAGTTGCAGACCTCCACCATATTATGGCAAAAGATTTTACCGGAAAAATGCTTCTTCAGAAAAAAAGTTCTGTTCTGTCCAAACCTGTCATTGAATGCATCAACTATATCTACGTTCACATAAAAGAAAGAATCACCATTCAGGATCTGGCTGACCATACAGGGCTGTCCTGCAATTATCTTTCCCGTATATTCAAGTAGAATCTTGGTATATCGATCAGTGACTACATCCGTGAACAGAAAATAGAAAAAGCCACTCATCTTCTCAGATATTCTGATCAGTCTATCGTGGATATTGCGGCGTATCTTTCCTTTTCCTCACAGAGTCACTTTATACAGATTTTTGAAGGCTATACAGGACTGACACCAAAGAAATACCGCGACAAATACTACAAATCCATGTGGTAGACCAGCAGACATGCCTCTGCCCTGCATTGAGAAAAACAGAAAACAACCCGGCATTATGTCATTTTACTACATAATGTCGGGTTGTTTTTATTGTAATACTATAGTAATATTATGTGTCTCATCTGAAGACAACTGTTCAATCGTCTCTTTTTTCATGCAGGTACTTCCGCCTGCTCTTTTTTCTATTTCTTTTTCGTCACAGTACGCCTGAACGATCTGATATTCTCCATACTCCTTTTTGTCTGGATTGGAAATGTGAACCTCAAATTTCTTTCCTGCAAATTCCAGATAGAGTGATGCATTTCCTTCTTTATCAAACTGTTCTGCCATAAGTGCTGGTGCGATCACAAGATTGCCAATCTCTCCTCTTACTCCAAAAGCTTCTGTGATCATGGTCAGCATATACCAGCTTGCTGCACCGGTAAGATATGCATACAGCCCTCTTCCATCACTGTCAAAATATTCAGGAAGTCCTGGATACATATAGCTGCTTTCAAAGTTCATTGCCGCATGAAGAAGTGTATTGAGCACTTTATATCCTTCTTTTACAAATCCCTGACTGTACAGAGCATTTGCATACATGACTGCCATGTGAGAGAAAACAGCTCCGTTTTCTTTTTCACCATAGGCAAAGCCGAACATTCTGCCGAGATCAAATTTCTCTTCTCTAAAATTTGTATTCAGTCGATAACCGCCTGCTTTCTCATCGAACAGATATTTATCTGCACTTCTGCTGATTGCGGCAGTCTGCTCTTTTGTTGCAGTTCCGCTCATGATCGCGAATACCTGGCTGGTCAGCATCATGCGTACACGATCTTTTTCGCAGCACTCTACCGGATTCTTGTGGTCATCATAATAACCATTGAACCATCCGTCTCCACCATCTGTGATCCATTCATTCTTTCGGATATTTTCCATCATCCATTCTGCTTTTTCACGCAGATTTCTGACTATCTCATCAATTCTGACAATCACTGTGTTGCCGCTGATGTTGTGTGCACACTTTTTGGTGTAAGAACCCAGCAGTTTTCTTTTTTTGTCTGCATTCTCATATAGATCTCTTCCACAGGAAAACAGACATTCCATTTCACTGGCAATCTCAACCCGGTTAATTCCGCTTATGCGTTCCAGGTTTTCCAGGCAGTCTGCAATGTTATTCATATTTCCTGCATAGGCACAGGTAAACGCCACACTCTCACCATTGTCCCACGCCATATCCATGGCATCGTTCCAGTCGGCTCCATGGAGTTTCATTTCATTATGCTCACCTACATCATAAAAAGCAGTTAAATTCTGCAGAAGAATATGCTCCAGAATTGTTCCGAAATAAATCTCTCCGCTCTCTGCTTTCTGCTGTTTTCCGTAAGCTGTATTCCATTCTTCATCGTGTGTTGTTCCTCTTTCTGACTGAAGATCTTTGAAATATGGAACTTTTTCAAACAGAATATCCATATCGCCGGTCTGGTCGATATACAGCTTCGTCGTTCCAAACGGCCAGAATGCATGATCCATCCAGACACGGGCAATATTATTTCTGTCCGCGATAAATTCTCCCTGTTTATTTCCAATAATCGTGGCATTTGTTCCGTCAATGCGGACACCGCCATAGTTGGCAACAATCATCTGACGCACTACAGCCGGATTCATGATCAGGAGTGCAAGACAGTCCTGCCAGAGATCTCTCCATCCTCGTCCGCCTTTTCCATAGTCGTGGTATGGGAGAAAAGAACAGCCATAGATTCTTCGCAGTACCGGCTGAAAGCTGATCCATTTCATATAGTTATCAGCATCTGCATCACCGGTTTCATAAGATACATTTACTTTTTTCTGCCAGTAGGATTTCACCTCTTCAAGAACGTTCTCCACCTGTTCTTCTGTCCTGTATTTTGCGACAGTTTTGGCAATACTCTCTTTCTTCTCTGTCAGTCCTGCCAGTATGATAAAACCTGCTGTTTCCTGCGGCTTTAGCTCAACATCCGCAAAGCGGATGCCTCCCATTGCCTCTTTTCCCTCAGCTCTGCTTCCTGCCTTTCTGCCTGGCTTGTTCTTTCTTACTGCTTCTGGATTCAGATAGGTACCGCCCTCTCCTATAAACTCCTGCACAGTAGGATAAAACGCCTCCGGCGCATCGCCTTTTTCTGAATATCCATATACAAAATAGGTGGTATGATTCTTCTGATGACCTCTTTCATCAAAAGACAGAACCGGTGTGACTTCCACACCATATTCTGTTGTATTGATTCTGTGAAGAAGCGATGTCACATGACGATGATCTCGAATATTGTCCGCGCTTCTTCCATAAAGTGGTATTGCAGCGATCGGAGTTATTTTTGTCACTTCTTCAGATATATTTTTTATTCTGACCAGTTCAATCTCTGCTGCTCCGTCCACATCAACAAAAGAAGTGATTTCTGACTGAAGACCATATTTTGCAGAAGTTCTGGTCACTTTCTGCCACATAAAACCGGCTTCCAGAATGCTTTTATCCTGAGCTTCTGTAAATTTCTGTAATTCCTGCTCTGCTGAAATTCCCGTTGCAGACCAGCATCCTTTACCTTCTATACGACACCAGAAATTTCTGGTACTGCGATTATTGTGAAGATTTTCAATACTTACCGGTTCCAAAAGAAAATGGTTCTGATCTGTCTTGCTGTCTCCTCCAAGGTTCGGAGTGATACTGGATTTCAGTCCTCCATCACCCGCCAGCGGAAAATACAGACCACTGTAGTTTTCCGGACTCTGAATGGTAAACGTTCCTTTTTTATCCTGAAATTTTATATATTTCATGCTGTCTCCTTTTTATGACATGAACAGTTCTACTTCTGTAATCTCTGTAAGCTTTTCCTGAGGAATATAATTTTCTCCCAGTTCTTCTCTATTGACGATCATCTTCTTGAAACCAGATTCCACGTGTCCCGGATTATGGACTGTAATATGAAGTTTACATCCGCGGAAATCTTTATCAATTTCAAATTTATCCCATTCTTTCGGAACAGATGGTGCAATTCGCAGTCCGCCAAAGTCAGGACGCATACCAAGGATACCTTCTACACACCCTACCATAACGGTAGATGCTGTTCCTGTCAGCCAGTGTACATGAGAGCGTCCGAAATTCGGGCTTGCTTTTCCCTCTGTAAACTGTCCATAGCAGTATGGTTCCAGCCTTCGGATCTCTGCCCTGTCATTCTGTGCTGCAGGCGCATTTTCCATAAAGTAGCCAAAAGCTCTCTCTCCATGTCCTCTCAGAGCTTCTGCAAGAATGATCCATCCCTGTGACTGTGAGAAAATCCCTGCATTTTCCTTGGTTCCTGCATTATAGATCACAGCCAGCGCACCCTCGAATGCATGAGCATGATATGGAGGATCCATCAGGATTGCTCCATATTCTGTATTCAGTCTCTTATAAACCATATCCAGTGCAAGATCTGCCTGTGCATCGTCTGCAAGACCGCTGATCACCGCCCAGCTCTGCGGATTCAGCCACATATTCGCTTCCGGATCTGTGCGCTTTCCAATCACAGCTCCATCTTCTGTAAATCCACGGATAAAGCGGTCTTCATTCCAGCAGAGATCCTGGATCAGTTTTCCAAGTTTCTTCTGACTTTCGTTAAGATATTCAATATATTCTTTATCCTCTTTGTAGTCTGCAAATTCTCTGAGGATCGTCATTGCATAATAATACTGCAGTGCTACAAAAGTTGATTCTCCATCTTTTCCAAGTCTGAGACAGTCATTCCAGTCTGCATAAAGACCTGCCGGCATTCCATGTTTTCCAAGATGATTTTCAGAAAATGCAATTGCACGTTTCAGATGTTCATATACGGTTGCCTCACCTTTGTTTGCAAACGGAATCACTTCATCCATGAATGCCACATTGCCTGTTTCTGAAACATATTTATAGACTGTAGGGAAAAGCCACAGCGCATCATCTGCACGATAAGCCGGATGTCCTGTTTCCTGTACATAGGAAGCATCGTCCGGAGTATCTTCATGTCCCGGGTTATGTGTGAATTTTACAAGCGGAAGTCCACCGCCGTTATCCACCTGTGCTGAAAGCATGAATCGGATTTTTTCCACCGCCATCTCCGGTGCCAGATGAATCACTCCCTGAATATCCTGAACTGTATCGCGATATCCATATCCATTGCGGAGTCCACAGTAGGTAAAAGAAGCTGCCCGTGACCAGATAAAAGTCATAAAACAGTTGTATGCATTCCATGTATTGATCATGGTATTAAATTCCGGACTTGGGGTTCTGATCTGGAAGTGAGAAAGCTGACCATGCCAGTATTCGATCAGTTCTTCCAGTTCTTTTTTACATACATCCTGGCAGTTTTTGTAATGCTCCACGATTTCGCCCGCTTCTGCATCACCTTTCATTCCAACAAGAAAAGTGATTTCTTTTGTTTCCCCTGGAGCAAGGCTTAAAACTGTTGAAAGTGCTCCACAGCTATTCTCATTATAATTTCCCTTATTGCTGAGTTTTCCCGTGATCACGCCCTCTGGATTGTTATATCCGTGATATCTTCCGAGAAAGCTTTCTTTGTCTCCGCACCAGGAATTCACGTCAGCTCCTGCCAGTCCGAAGAATCTGTTGAATACATTTTTGTTATCAATGTTTTCACCTTCTTCCAGACGATCCAGGTTTGCGTGGATCATCTGACGTACACGGTTCCCTCTGAAAACCGTCTGTGTGATATACTGAGAATACTGAAGATTTACCTGATCCTGTTCATAGTTACTGTTATTGGTAAATTCCGCATATCCTGTTACTGTAAGTTCACGTTTTTTCTCAGAATAGTTTGTTACTGCCAGACTCCATACTTCATAAGACCGTTCCAACGGCACATAATATCTTACTTCTGAGTGAATTTCACTGTAATCTGCCATCATTTTTGTGTATGCTGTTCCATGATGACATTCACTTTTGTACGTATCCAGATCTTTGCCTACCGGCTGCCAGGATGCAGACCAGTAATCTTTACTTTCATTATCACGAAGATAAATATACCGTCCCGGCTGATCAAACTGATTGAAAATATATCTCAGGATTCTTCCATTTGCTCCAGATTTTGCAAAACTGTATCCTCCTGCATTATTTGAAACGATTGCCCCATACTCTGGTGAGCCAAGATAGTTTACCCACGGTGCCGGTGTATCCGGACGTGTGATCACATATTCCTTTTTTACTTCATCAAAATATCCATATCTCATATCTCTCATCTCCTGCTCCAGCTATTCTTCGCCTGATTTTTCTTACACTATACTCTATATCATACTTTGAATATACAAAATACAAGCTGAAAATATCAGATTCGTGACATGAAAGTCTTTGTTATACTCAAAAACTGCGGAATATTACCTGTAAACAGTTACTCCGGTCACAAATTTCTTCATGACCGGAGTTCTTTATTTTTCCAGAGTTTCTATTCTCATTTTTACATCTGTCTCTATTTCTTTGCCCAGATCATACACGGTATTGGAAATTACCGCTTCACCGTCATTTACAAAGACTTCAATCAGGTTCGGGTTTACATATACTTCAAGCTCAAATCCTTCTTTTAATTCAGGTGTTGTAAACTGTACTCTGTGATTCGTAAATTTTCTGTAGAGGCTGCTTCTGTCAGTACAAATCCTGCTGCCTTCTCTGTAAATAATGTATCCGCCAATGTTTACCTTTTCACCATCTTTCAGAGAAAATCTTACACGATATCCGCTTTCATCTGCTTCATACGGTGCGGAGATTTCTCTTGTATATGCTGCCTGAATATTCGGATGGACACGAAAATAAATGTGATTCTCTTTCGCTTCTACAACTCTTGGAATACACATCATTCCCTGCCATTTCCCATCCACCGGCTCCGGCATGCGAAGCCACGCAGTCAGGATTCTTCTTCCCTCCTCATCGAGGGTGCTCTGTGGTGCATAAAGATCCATTCCATAGTCCATAAGCTGGTACTCATCCGGAAGTTCCATCTGACATGTTTTCTCATCAAATTTCACCTGCATACAGACCGCCTGTGCATCATCTGCTTTTCCGTCTTTCAGAAATCCCATTGGTGAAAAGATTACTATCTGTTTTCCGTCCACTTCAAAGTAATCCGGGCATTCCCACATCCAGCCAAATTTCTCTTTGGTAACAGAGTTTTTATATTTCCAGGATTCGCCATCTTTTGAAGTAAAGAACAGAAGTCTTCCCTGCTTATCTTCAATTGTGCTTCCAAGCATCATATACCATCTGTCGCCATTTTTCCAGACCTTCGGATCTCGGGTATGTCTCGCATCACCGGTTTTTGCATCATGGATGACCGGAAGAACTGTTTTCTTATCCCCAATGTTATCAAAATCAAATCCATTCTCAGAAGTGATCATCAGCTGTGCGGATACAAACTGCTCATCTACACAGTGATTGATATTCTCAGGATTTTCAACCAGATAATTTACTCCGGTAAAATACAGCTGCATCTTCCCATCATTTTCAACAGCTGTTCCAGAAAAACACCCACTTCTGTCATCTGTTTTACTTGGATACAGCGCTATTCCCTGATTTTCCCAGCTTACAAGATCTTTGCTGACAACATGACCCCAGTGCATTCTTCCCCACTGCGGTGCATAAGGAAAGCACTGATAGAACAAATGATACAGACCTTTGAAATAAATAAAACCATTCGGGTCATTCATCCAGCAGTCTTTTGGTTTTACATATATTTTCTGCATTTTCTGTACTCACTTTCTCATTCTTCTGCATATTTTCGGACTACCTGCAGAGCTTTTTCTGCTTCGGCTCCCTGTGCATGAATTCTTACATTGACCGGTTTGGACAGATCTGTACTGAAAATTCCCATGATAGATTTTGCATCGATCACGTATCTTCCGGAAACAATATCCACGTCGCATTCCAGATGACTCACTTCATTCACAAAATTTTTGACTCTCTCAATCGTACCCAAAAATATCCTGATTTCTTCCATTACTGTCACTCCTATAAATAATTTACCTCAGTTTCCTTATCAAAGAAATGAATTTTGGACGGCATGAATACAAACTCAATTTCATCTCCGACCTGGCTGATCTCATACTTTGAAACTCTCGCAACTGCCTGGCAGCCTCCAAACTGGAAATACAGGTTATTTTCATTTCCCATAACTTCCGTATCTGTGATCACAGCTCTCATTTTATTTTCTTTATATAATTCCAGATTCTGTGCATCCATCTTGAGATCCTCACCACGAATTCCAAGTGTCATTTCACCTTCTCTGCCGTTCAGTTTATTGATGATAGCTTCCGGAAGTGTAAGTTTATTTCCGTCCTTAAATGTAACTTCCTTTCCTTTTACTGTCACGTCAAAGAAGTTCATCTGCGGAGATCCGATAAATCCAGCTACAAATTTATTTACCGGATGATCATAAAGCTCCATTGGTTTTCCAACCTGCTGGATCACGCCCTCTTTCATGATGACGATACGATCTGCCATTGTCATTGCCTCAACCTGATCATGTGTAACATAAATTGTAGTTGCTCCCATCTCACGATGAAGTCTGCTGATCTCTGTTCTCATACTGACACGGAGTTTCGCATCCAGGTTGGAAAGAGGCTCATCCATCAGGAATACTTTCTGATTTTTTACGATGGCACGACCAAGTGCAACCCTCTGTCTCTGTCCACCGGAAAGATTCTTCGGTTTTCTGTAACGAAATTCCTGCAGTCCCAGAATATCAATCGCCCAGTCTACTTTTTTCTTGATCTGATCTGCCGGCATTTTCATATTCTTCAGACCATATCCGATATTTTTCTCTACTGTCATATGCGGGTACAGTGCGTAGTTCTGGAATACCATTGCAATACCTCGGTCTCTCGGAGCAGTTTCGTTTACTTTTTTTCCATCAATATACAGATCACCTTCTGTAATCTCCTCAAATCCGGCTACCATGCGAAGTGTTGTTGATTTTCCACATCCAGATGGTCCGACAAATGCAATAAATTCTTTTTCATTGATTTCCAGGTTGAAATCACTTACGGAGTTCTTATCTGCTCCTGCATATTTTTTTCCGATATGTTTAAATTCTATAAAACTCATAATTC
>OLRG01000640.1_pt1 | contig 32627 bp, 19 predicted proteins | sample 1672331 | NCBI WGS metagenome assembly OLRG01 (sample SAMEA3136672, study PRJEB25190) | human gut metagenome
CTATAAGTTCTGGCTTATTGCCTTGCCTGCTGTGACTATGCTGGCGCAGGCTCCTGCGGTTTATGCACATGCGGAGACTATTACTGTGGTGCAGCAAAACAATGCCACGGTGAGAGGTTCCGTTAAGGATGCCACAGGTGAAAGCCTGATTGGAGTGAGTGTTACTGTTAAGGGTAAAGAAGGTGTGGGTACCATTACAGATGTGGATGGAAACTATTCCATTGTTTGTAGTGCCCAAGATGTTCTCGTCTTTTCCTATGTGGGATATGCCACTCAGGAAATTGCTGTGAAAAATCAAAAACAATTGAATGTTGTCTTAAAGGAGGATACCAAGGTGCTGGATGAAGTTATTGTCATCGGTTATGGTACTACTACCCGCAAGAGTGCCGTAGGTGCTGTAGACCAGGTAAAGGCTTCCATGATCGAAGACCGTCCCGTGGCTAACATGACAGATGCTTTGCAAGGGGCTGCGCCCAACGTGGTTATCCAGCAGCGCAGTAGCAATCCTAATGATCGTAAGACTAACTTTAATATCCGTGGTATCAGCACTGTGAATGACAATAGTCCGCTTTTTGTCATAGACGGATTGGTAGCTGATGGCGGTAGTTTCGATAAATTGAATCCCAATGATATTGAGAACATTTCCATCTTGAAAGATGCCGGTACAGCTGCTATTTATGGTTCACGTTCTTCCAATGGTGTAGTTTTGGTTACTACTAAGAAAGGTAAGAAGAACCAGCGTGCGACAGTTCGGTTAAGTGGTATGATGGGATGGCAGAATCCGGATATCTTGTTTTCTCCGGTGAAAGGCTATCAGAACGCTACTTTGCGCAATTTAGCTGCCACCAATGCTGGAGAGGCTCCTTTGTATACACCCGATCAAATCCGTGACCTGGCTGCCCATCAAAATGAAGAAAGCTGGTTTTTTGATCAGATAGTCCGCACAGCCTTACAGCAGAATTACAATCTAAGCGTATCTGGAGGTAGTGATAAAACTACTTACATGGTGTCCATGGGTTATTATGACCAGGAAAGTAATTATGTGGGCAACAGTGATTTTGGCGTGCAGCGTTATAATTTTCGTACCAATGTTAGCACGGAAGTGGGACGTTTGAAACTGAATGCTATTTTGGCTTATACACGTAATAATAGTGTAAGTACCACCGGTGGGAGTTTGGAAGTGGATGCCGCCCGTGTACCTACTTATTATTATTACAAAATGAAATCGGAAGATGGAAGATATTTGTTAAATGATGTATTGACTGAATTTAACCCATTGGGAGCATTGGAAGCTGGTGGCCGTAACAAGTATCGTAACAATTATCTGAACGCTAATGTCAATGCTGAATTCCGGCTTATTGACGGATTGAAGTTGCGTGGAGTGTTGGGTGCGGATGTGATAAACGACATGCGTTCTACCCGCAATTTGGGCGTATCCTATTACTTGAATGAAGAGGCTACCGAACCACGTCCAGTGAAAGATACTGACTATCGGACCAGTAACTGGAATCATACGGCTTACCTTATTAATAGCCAACTTTTGTTGGATTACAACAAGACATTCGGTAAACACAATGTCAGCGGGCTTTTTGGAGTAACCAATGAATCGTTTACTTCGTCTAGCAATGAGATTGAGAAGAAGGGGGTAGATCCCGACTTGGGTATCGGTACAGACATTACCAATAGTACTGTGGGAAACATCACAGGAAAAACATTTGTAGATGAATCCAACCGTACCAGTCTGACTTCTCTGTTGGGACGTGTGGGGTACGCTGACAGATATTATACAGAATTCAGCTTCCGTTATGACGCTTCTTCCAAGTTTCATAAAGACTACCGATGGGGTTTCTTCCCCTCTGTTTCATTAGGCTGGCGTTTGAGCGAGGAGAACTTTATGCAGGCTTACAAGGAACGTGTGGGTGACTTGAAACTGCGTACTTCTTTTGGTATCTTGGGTAACCAGTCTATTGGTACTTATGACCGTTTTACTGTTTACGAACTGTACAACAACTCTTACGCATATAATAACCAGACAGTATCAGGCGCAGGTTTTAAGTTAGGTAAGGATAATTTGACTTGGGAAAAGACCAAAACCTTCAACGTGGGTGTAGACGCTTCGTTCTTCAATAACGCTTTGAATGTGACGTTCGACTATTTCTACAAGCGTACGAGCGACATTTTAATGAAGCCCCTTGTGCCTTCGGTATTCGGTACGGATATGGCGATGGACAACATTGGTGAGATGCAGAATCAAGGTTGGGACCTCTCTATCAACTATCGTTTGAAAACGGGAGCCGCAAATCATAACTTCAACTTCAATCTTGGTGACTCTTGGAATGAAGTGCTGAAGTACCCTGGTCACGAAAGAATCTCACAAATAGAGGAGTTGAGCCGTATCACCCGTGAAGGATGTCCGTTGGAGTCTTACTACGGTTACAAGATGGACGGCTTTTTCCAAAGCTACGAGGAGATTGAGGCATCGGCTATTCCTGTAGGTGGAAAGGTACAGCCGGGTGACGTGAAGTTTGTAGACCGTAACGAAGATGGTGTCATCGACTCGAAGGATAAGTTTATCTTGGGTAATGCCTTCCCTCGTCTTACTTTCGGTTTCAACTACAATGTAGAATGGAAAGGATTCGATTTCGGTATGTTCTGGCAGGGTGTGGGCAAGCGTGACATGATGCTTCGTGGTGAATTGATTGAACCGTTCCACGCCAATTACTCTTATAATATCTATAAGCATCAACTGGATTTCTGGACTCCTACCAACACCGATGCACGTTGGCCGAGACTTACTGCTCCGGGTTCTACTTCCAACAGAAACAACTACGGAAACGGACAAGGTTCCGACCTATTCTTGATGGATGGAAAATACCTGCGTCTGAAGAACTTGCAGATTGGTTACACATTCCCTAAAACATGGAGCCGCAAGGTGGGTATGGAAAAGGCACGTATCTATGTCAACGGACAAAACTTGCTGACTTTCAGTAATAACTCGTTTATTGACCCTGAATCTTCTGAGTTCGACTCTAAGATGGGTAATAGTGGCGCCAATTCTGGTAGAAACTACCCGACGCTCCGTTACTATGGTTTCGGTATAGACATTGAATTCTAAAAACAACAGATAACTATGAGACTAAGAAAATATATAGCTTTTGCCGGAATGGCTGTTCTGATGCTTTGCAGTTGCAACGAGATGGAGAACGCACCGACAAACAAATTTACGGATAACTCTTATTGGACTTCCACCACCAAAGCCCAGTATGTGGTGAACATGGCTTACAGCCAGATGTACAATGCAGGCCGTATGTGGAGCGATGAAAGTTTGAGTGACAATGCTTACGACGGTCGCAGTGTGGACGACCAACGTGCCATTCGCAAAGGTATGGCTACTCCCTCGCTCGACATCTTCAAGAATGAATGGAAAGACCTTTACGGAGGCATAAAGACCTGCCACGTGTTCCTTGAAAAGGTGGATCTGGTACCCAACATGGACGCATCTGTTAAAGCACGTATGATTGCCGAGATACGCTATATCCGTGCAAGCCTCTACTTCCGTCTGACTAACCTTTATGGTGCAGTACCTTTCTTTACGGAGGACATCACGCTGGAAGAATCGCGGAGTGTAAGTCGTACAGACCGCGAAACCATTATCAGCTTCATTCACCAAGAATTGGAAGACATCAAGGATGCGCTTCCCACTCGCGACCAATTGCCCGAAGAAGACAAGGGCAAAATTACTAAAGGTGCCGTTTGTGCTTTGCAGGCTCGTGTCTACTTGATGGATAGCGACTGGAACAATGTGATGCTTTATTGCGACAATCTGATGAACAAACAGGGCGAATATGGTACTTATGCCTTATTTCCTGATTATGCCGGGCTTTTTGATGAAGCCAATGAGTATAATGAAGAGATTATCATGGACCGTTCTTATGTACCCAATTTGATTACTTGGGGTGAGATGGTAGACATGATTCCTTTGTCAAGAGGCGGACGTGCCGTGAACCGTGTGCCGCAGCAATCGTTGGTAGACACTTATCTGATGCTTAGTGGAAAGACTATCAGTGAAGCCGGGACAGATTATAACCCTGCTTATCCTTACGACAACCGTGACCCACGTCTCACCGCTACTATCATTTATGATGGCTATGACTGGAGTGGCAATGTGGACGATGGCAGTAAAGACGTAGTCATCAACATTCGTCCGGGTTCGGGAACCGATGCCTACGATGGTGGTGGAAACGGCACTTCTACCGGTTATTTCACCCGTAAGTATTATAATCCGCAGGCTCCCGGTGACCAGAATTCCGGTATGAATATCATCACTATGCGCTATGCTGACATCTTGCTGATGTATGCTGAGGCTGTTCACGAAACAAGCGGTATGACTGAAGAGGTATGGAACAAGACCATCCGTCCCATCCGCGAACGTGCCGGATTTACTGCCGATGCAGCCTTGAACTTTCCTGCCGGAAAGAGCAAGGAAGAGATGAGGCAGATTATTCGCGACGAACGTCGTGTAGAAATGGCGATGGAAGGTTTGCGCTGGTATGATATTAAGCGTTGGAAGGCTGGTAACGAATACTTGTCGGGCAAGGTGCGCGGTGCAAGCTTCGTGGACGAGAACAAGCTTGACACTCGCAAGTTCGAAGAGGCAAGAGATTATCTTTGGGCAGTTCCTATCAGTGAAATCAATTTGAATCCCAATCTGGCGCCTAACAATCCGGGATATGGAAATTAACGTGTATCTAAACTCATTAAAAACAATAGAACAATGAAAACAATATTCTCAACAATAGCTCTTTTTTCGGCAGTCCTCTTTGCTACGTCTTGTACGGAAGACATGGAATACAAGGATTCCAAAGTTTCCTCAGTAAATCAGTTGTATGAACCCACTGACGGCAAGGAAGTAGTCTTGCAATCGTCGGCCAGCGCCAGCCTGTTCTTTGAATGGGAGTCGGCCAAGGCTGAAGATAGCGGTGCCCCTCTTTATGAAGTGGTATTCGATAAAGAAGGTGGAGATTTTTCTAAGCCTATTTACAAAGTGCTTTCTGACAATGGCGGTTCTTTGAGCTATGCTACCATCAGCCACAAGACATTGAACAAGGTTGGTGCGGCTGCCGGATTGAACAGTGGTGAGACGGGTACACTTGTTTGGACAGTAATGGCTTCCAGAGGTTTGAATTCTGTAATGGCAAAGGAAAGCAAGAAGCTCACCATCACTCGCTTGGTGGGATTTGAAGAGATTCCGGCACAGCTTTACTTGACCGGAAGTGCTACTGAAGGTGGTATGGATGCTTCTAAGGCTGTGGCGTGTGCTTCACCCGAAAAGGATAAGTTCGAAGTCTTTACGAAGTTGGAAGGCGGAAAGACTTACAAACTGGTAGATAGAGCAGCCGAAGGTGCCAAGGTGTTTTATATCAATGGCAATAAGATTATGGAAGGCGAAGGCGAGACAACCGTAGAAAAGACGGGAGTTTACCGCATTGAGATGGATTTCTCCATTGCATCTGTAACCGTCAGGGAAGTAAGTAAGATGGAATTCTACTTCTGTCCGAGTGGTGCCGCAACTTTTGAATTGCCTTATGTTGGAAACGGTGTGTTCTGCGGTCAGGATAAAATTGAGTTCAAGCAAGAAGGATGGGGGCGCGACCAACGCTATAAGTTCTTGATGACTTATGCTGATGGTAGTATACAGTATTGGGGAACCAAGAATACTACAGACTCTAATCCTGGTGCGGCTACTCCCGAAGATCCTTATTTCTACATTATGGAGACTCCTGATAACCAATGGGATCAGAAGTGGAAACTGAACAATGAATTCGATGGTGCGGCCGATGGCCACAATCCGGGTGCCATCACCAAGATTAGTGTGATATTCAATGTGGAGAACTATACTCATAAAGTGGAATTGGCCAACTAATTTAAGGAGAGATTATGAAAAAAATATTATTTTGTCTGCCCCTGCTTCTTTTGGCACTTCAATCGTGCGAGATAGAAGATGAGTATATGTATGATAAGGGGCTTTACACCATAGATTGGGATGCGGCTGCCGACAGCAGTTCTGTGACCCTGATAGATCGTTTCTGGAATACGGAAGAGAATTATTTCAACTACGGGAATGACGGTTCAATCAAGGATTTCCATTATTGGCCGCAGGCTCATGCTATGGATGTGATGATAGATGCTTACAATCGTACCGGAGATAGCAAGTACAGCGACTTGTTCGACAAATGGTATGTCGGTATCAAGGCAAAGAACGGTGGCAGTTATTGGAACAACTTTTATGATGATATGGAGTGGATTGCTCTCACCATGATTCGCTTGTACGAAGTTACTGATGAAAACAAGTATCTGGAAACTTCTCAAGAGATGTGGAATGAAATCAAGACCGGTTGGAACGATTACGCAGGTGGTGGCATTGCTTGGACTCACGACCGGCTATGGAGCAAAAATGCTTGTTCCAACGGTCCTGCTGCTTTGATTGCTGCTCGTCTTTACCGTATTAACGGGAATCAGGAGGATTTGGATTGGGCTGTCAATATTTATAAATGGGAGCGTGAAAATTTATTTAACCCTGCTACCGGCGCCATCTATGATAATGTGAACGGTGAAACGGGTGAGTTGAGTACACTTTCTCTTTCTTATAACCAAGGTACATTCTTGGGTGCTGCTTACGAACTGTATAAGATCACAGGAGAAGAGTCCTATTTGAAAGATGCTCGTAAGGCTGCCAATTTCGGTATCAGTAATAGCAGCATGATAGATACTGGAAACAATTTACTTCGTGATGAAGGCGATGGTGACGGAGGTTTGTTTAAGGGTATTTTCATGCGTTATTATGTGCAGTTGATTATGGAACCGAATTTGGACCCCATATATAAGAAGAAATTCATCACTTTCTTTAACAATAATGCTGAAATCTTGTGGCGAAAGGGAATCAATAAACTTGATTTGCTGTATAATACTAACTGGGCAATGAACAATAGCGGTAACAACCATTTGACTACGCAGACAAGTGGTTGTACTTTGATTGAAGCCAAAGCTCTCTTTGAAAAGAGCCTGAAATAAGTTAGCAATTAAAAGTGTGTCGAAACTCAATCTGGTTATTGGGTTTCGGCACATTTTTTTTTAGAGCCAGTTTTAATTGGCAGTTATTTTGGAAATAATGTTTTTAGAGACAACAGTTTTTTATATAAAATAAACACAAAAGATGAAACAGAATCAATATTTATTTCTACTGTTCGCCCTGATTGTTCTGACGGGCTGTGGCGGTACGCAGAAGAAATTAACCGAATATGTCAATCCTTTCTTGGGTACGGCTACTTTGTGGGAGCCTGAGGACTTAGGGTATACGCGCAAAATAAAGTCACGTACATGGGGTGCGGAAACTTATCCGGGTGCTACCTTGCCCAACGCAATGGTGCAGCTCAGCCCCGTTACACAGTTTCGTAGCGGTGCGGGCTATCAATATGAGGACACTGTGATTTATGGTTTTTCACATACTGCTAAAGGGCATTGGAACTTGTTGCATGTCCCCATGTTGCCAGTGGTGGGAACTATCGCTCCGGGTAATTATTGCTCCGGGTTTAGTCACGAGAAGGAATCTGCGCATCCGGGGTATTACCAAGTTTATCTGGAACGCTATAAAGTGAACGCCGAGTTGACCAGTACCTTGCGTTGTGCCTACCATAAATATACTTTCGGCAAGGGCGACGATAAGTCATTATTGGTAGACATCCGCCGTTCTAATAATGATGTCCGTGATTGGAAGATTGAGAAGGTTGACGATAATACGTTCACGGGTTATCAAGATGGCGATGGTAAAATCTACTTTTACGCTAAGATCAACTATAAAATAGGCCAAGTGGAAATGGTAAAAGACGACAAACATGAGGTGGCTGTGCTGCGTTTTATCGACAGCAAAGGTGTTGAACCTTTGGAAGTGAAGGCTGGTTTCTCGTTTGTGAGTATAGAGAATGCTCAAATGAATTTGAAGGCCGAAATGTTGAACAAAAGTTTTGCACAAGTGGCAGAAGAAGCCGATGCGGCTTGGGAAGCACTCCTCTCCAAGATTCAAGTTGCAGGTGGCACGGAACGTGAAAAGAGATTGTTTTATTCTACTTTCTTCCATGCTTTTAAATGGCCGGCTTTGCGTAGCGATGTGAATCATGAATATACTGATGTCCGTGGCGAAGTAGTGAATAACGGCTTCCACTATTACACTGACCCTTCTTTTTGGGACGATTATCGCAACAAACTGGTACTCATAGGTATGATTTCTCCCGATGTGACTACTGACATCATTAGGTCTATTATTGACAAAGGCGAGAAGCGTGACGGCTACATGCCCACCTTCTTCCATGGTGATCACGCTTCCACTTTTATTTCTGGTTCTTGGTTGCGTGGTTTGCATGATTTCGATCTGGAGCGTGCTTATAAGTTGATTCTGAAAAATGCTACGGTGCCCGGTAAAGGAGGACGTCGCTATTTGGATGAGTATATGGAGCGAGGTTGGATTGCTGAAAAAGACACAGTGAATGTACCCACATGGGACGAATACAAAGGGGCTGTGACCAAGACCCAGGAATATGCTTACGATGACTATGCCGTAGCCTTGGTAGCCAAGGAGCTGGGAGATGAAGCCAACTACAAGCTGATGATGGAACGCTCCAACAACTACAAGACGCTATTCGACCCCTCTACCGGCTTTTGGAGAGGTAAGATTGACGATGGTAGCTGGATTCAGGATTTCGATCCGTATTATCCCTATTACCAGTACATGTACCGTGAGGCCAATGCATGGAACGCCCTCTTCTTCGCCCCCCACGACCCCGAAGGCATGATTAAGCTCTATCCCAGTAAAGAGGCGGTGGAGGCTAAACTGGATTCCTTATTCAGCGAACCGTGGAGAGGTTACGAGGCCCACAACCTGACCGGATTCATCGGAAACTATTGTCACGGAAACCAGCCGGGACACAGCATTCCTTACACCTATTATTTCATAGACAAACAAGAGAAAGCCCAATGCATTCTCGACAGCCTGATGAACCACTACTATGACATGGGTGCCGACAAGCTGGCTTATGCAGGGATGGATGATGCCGGCGAGATGTCTTCGTGGTATGTGCTCAATGCTATTGGACTTTACACTTATTCGCCTGCCGATCCTGAATATATTGTTACTGTTCCCTTGTTCGATAAAGTGACGTTCAATCTGAATGGTCGTCCCTTTACGATTGTGAAGAAAGGAAGCGGCAAGAAGATTATTGACATTACTTATGACGGTAAAAAGATTGACGGTTACTTTATCACCCATGACCAACTGAGGGAGGGCAAGGAACTGGTGATTACTACGGAATAGATAAACAATGGAGTTATGAAAAGAAATATACTGCTTCTATTCACATTCTTTGCTTGCATTACTGTACAAGGGCAGACTCCGGTTCGTTTGGTTGATCTGAGGAGCGAACATCTTGACAGACCTATAGGTTTGGATAATCCCGTTCCACGCCTTTCTTGGCGGATGGAAGATGGTAGGCAGGGAGCTGTGCAGACTTCCTGGCGGATTGTGGTAGACGAAGACTCGTTGAATGTGGTCAATGGCAGGATGTGGGATAGTGGAAAGAACGATTCCCGTAATCTGCTTGTGGCCTATGCGGGCAAAAAACTGCAGCCTTTCACTAGATATTATTGGAAAGTAATCTGCAGCGACATGGAATATAAGGAGACTGCTTCTCCTGTCTCTTACTTTGAAACGGGCATGATGGGGATGCAACATTGGCAAGGTGCTTGGATTGGCGATGGCAAGGATATTCATTATGGGCCTGCCCCTTACTTCCGAAAAGAGTTCAAGACCGGCAAAAAGGTAAAGTCAGCGCGTGCTTATATTGCCGCTGCTGGACTATATGAGCTTTACATCAATGGCGAGAAGATAGGAGACCACTGCCTTGCCCCTCTCTATACCCGCTTTGATCGCCGCAACTTGTATGTGGCTTATGATGTGACTTCACAATTACAGAATGGTGACAACGCTATTGGCGTACTTTTGGGTAACGGCTGGTATAACCATCAATCCAAAGCAGTGTGGGACTTCGACCGTGCCCCTTGGCGCAACCGTCCCGCTTTCTGTCTGGACTTGCGCATTACTTACACCGATGGAAGCGTGGAGACTATTCCCACCGATCTCAGTTGGCGGACAGCGTCGGGTGCAATCACTTTTAATAGTATCTATACTGGCGAGCACTACGATGCACGTCTGGAGCAGAAAGGATGGAGCACTCCGGAATTCGATGATTCCAAGTGGCGCGGAGTAGCCTATCGGAGTGTACCTTCTTCCAATGTCACTGCCCAGCAAGTACATCCCATCCGTAATGTAAAGATTTTCCCCGCCGTCTCTTTCCGCAAAGTGGACGAGAAAACATACATCTATGATTTCGGGCAAAATATGTCCGGTGTGACTTGTATTCATGTTTCGGGTGAACGGGGAACGGAGGTCAGAATCAAACATGGCGAACGCTTACATCCAAATGGCCGCCTCGATCTCTCGAACATTGATGTCTACTTTCGAGGCGATAAGGAGAAAGACCCTTTTCAGACGGACATTCTCATTCTGAGTGGAGAAGAGGATGAGTTCATGCCCCGATTTAATTACAAGGGATTTCGTTATGTGGAGGTAGTGGCAGATAAGCCTATTGAGCTTGACCAAAACAGCTTGATTGCTTACTTCATGCACAGTGATGTGCCGGCAGTAGGTAGCTTGGAATCTTCGAGCCCACTGATAGGCAAGCTGCTCCATGCTGCCAATCACTCTTACCTTTCCAATCTGATGGGCTACCCCACCGATTGCCCTCAGCGCGAGAAGAACGGTTGGACTGGTGACGGTCATTTTGCCATTGAGGCAGCATTTTATAACTTTGATGGAATTACCGTTTACGAAAAATGGTTGGCCGACCATCGTGACGAACAGCAGCCCAACGGAGTGCTGCCCGATATTATTCCAACTGGTGGATGGGGATATGGTACAGACAACGGGCTGGACTGGACTAGTACTATTGCCATCATCCCTTGGAATATCTACCTCTTCTACGGTGATAGCAAGCCCTTGAGCGATTGTTACGAGAGCATCAAACGTTATGTGGATTATGTGGAGCGTATCTCTAACAATCATCTCACTACGTGGGGGCGCGGAGACTGGGTGCCGGTGAAGTCAAAATCCAATAAAGAGCTGACTTCCTCGGTCTACTTTTATGTAGATACCAAGATTTTGGCCGCTGCTGCCAAACTCTTCGGCAAACAGGCCGATTACGAATATTATAATGCCTTGTCGGAGGAGATAAAGCAAGCTGTCAATGATAAGTTCCTGAATCGAGAAACAGGCATCTATGCCGAAGGTTCACAAACCGAATTGAGTGTTCCCTTGCAATGGAAGATTGTGCCCGAAGAGTTGATAGGAAAAGTGGCAGCTAACTTGGCACATAAGGTAGAGGAGGACGGTTTTCACTTGGATGTGGGTGTATTAGGAGCTAAAGCTATTCTGAATGCACTCAGCGAAAATGGTTATGCTGAAACAGCTTATAAGGTGGCTGTACAGGACACTTATCCTTCATGGGGTTGGTGGATGGTGAACGGTGCCACTACGCTGCTCGAGAACTGGGATTTGCAGGCTACTCGTGACATCTCGGACAATCATATGATGTTCGGTGAAATAGGTGCTTGGTTCTACAAGGGGCTGGGAGGTATTTTCCCTGATCCCGCGCAACCTGGTTTTCAAAACATTCTGCTCCGTCCCCATTTCATAAAGGGATTGAAACGGTTTGAAGCTCGTCATCGGTCGCCTTACGGTGAAATTGTTTCTCGCTGGGAATGGAAAGGGAAATGTGTGCATTATGAAGTTACAGTGCCCGCTAACAGTACAGCTACACTCACTTTACCTGACAAGGCCGAGAATGTACGGGTGGTGGAACTGGCGGCAGGAAGATATGAGTTTATTGTAAAGTGACCCTGTACTTTTCATTTATGCTTGCAAATATGTAATTAGCGGGTTTGCCACGTTGTTGTGGCATAACTCGCTAATTTTTATAGTCGGTATGTTAAGGGATGGCTTTTTCATTCTTATAGCCTGATCTTTCCCTCCAACCGTATATCTTCCGATGAAGCCCCTATCAGCAGCTTCACCGTTCCGGGTTCTACAACGAACATCTGCTTTCCTTCGTTCCAATAGCCGAGCTCTTCTTTGGGCACGGTAAGCGTCACTTTCCGGGTTTCGCCGGCCTTGATGGGGATACGCCTGAAGGCGCGCAACTGCTTGGAAGGACGTTCCACTTTGGATTCCGGATAGCTGGCATAGAGCTGCACGACTTCTTCCCCGTCGCGTCCGCTGGTATTCTTCACTGATACCGTCACGCGGATGTTCTTCTTGTCTTGCTTGAAGGATTCAATCTTCTCGTATGCAAAGTCGGAATAGCTCAGACCATAGCCGAAAGGATAGAGCACCGGGCCCTGGTGGTACATATACGTGCGTCCGTTGCGGATGTCGTAGTCCATTATGTCGGGTAGGTCAGTGATGTCTTTCACCCACGTCTGTACGGTACGTCCGGCTGGATTCACCTTGCCGAAGAGTACGTCGGCCAGTCCGTTGCCCTGCTCCTGACTGCAGTGGGTGATGTGGACGATGGCAGGCACGTGCTCCTGGCTCCAGTTGATGGTGTAGGGGAAGCTGCTGACGAGCACCAGTATGGTATTGGGATTGGCCTTGAGCACCAGCTTCACCAAGTCTTCATCGGGCAGCATCAGCGATTTGCGGTCCACGGCTTCGCGGCCGTCACTGGGGACGGGAGAGAACTTCCAGTCCGCACGCGTGCCGTAAGGATGGTTTCCTACACACACGATGGCAACGTCGGCGGCTGCAGCAGCCTTTTCTGCCTGGCCCATGCGGTTGTCTTCGGCGTGGATGATTTCGGTTCCTTCTTTCACAGCATTGCGTATGCCACTCAGAATCGTTGTTTCGTAAGGCGGGGTACCACTATACCAATCTTGCACGATTTTGTCCGAATACGGGCCTATAACGGCTATTTTACGCAGCTTTCCGGCATCGAGTGGCAGGAGTTTTTTGTTTTTCAATAACACCACGGACTTGGCGGTGACTTCCCGTGCCAGCCTGCGGGCTTCTGCTGTCATGAAAGGCGGTGTCTCCGTACTGTTCTTTCCGATAGAGAGATAAGGGTTACGGGAGTTGTCCCCGTCCAGCAAGCCGAGCTTGAGGGCGACGAAGATGTTCCCGCGGATAGCCTTGTCGATGTCGACTTCGGTCAGTAATCCCTTTTCCAGAGCTTCCTTGACGTAAGGAACGTATGCGTCGAGAAATTGTCCTGTGGTGGCTTTTACTACGGCAGCGGCACCCTCCGCAAAGCTCGGAAAACTCTTGTGCGCTTCAATCAGCAGTTTCAGGGCACCGCCGTCCGTACAGATGATACCGTTGTTGCCCCACTGCTTGCGGGTAATCTCTTCGAGGCAGGGATGGATGGACATGGGGATGCCGTTCCAACTGTTGTAGGCGGCCATGAAGGCACGGCTGCCTCCCTCGGTGATGCCTTTATAGAAAGGATAAGCATAGTATTCATGGAACAAGCGCGTGTCGAAGTCGGAGGAAGTGCTGTCCCGTCCGTCCTCGTTGCTGTTGGCAAGGAAATGCTTCATCAGAGAGGCGGTTTTCCAGTAGCGGGGATGATTGCCTTGCAGGCCGCGTACGCTGGCAATGGTGAGTTGGGCGGTGAGGAAAGCATCTTCTCCGAAACTCTCCTCGGTGCGTCCCCAGCGTGGGTCGCGGGCAAGGTCGGCATTCGGAGCGCGCATCACGAGGGCATGACGCTTGTTGCCGGTGGTCTGCATGTAGTAGCGGGCTTCTTCAGCGGCTTGTTCCGCTACTTTCTGCACCAAATCGGTGTCCCATGTGGAGCCCAGACCGTAGGATTGGGGGAATATGGTGGTGGGGCAGTCTGTGGGGACTACTTTCCCGTCTTCCGTTCTTTGGCGTCCGCCCCACATGGCAGGCCCGCCGAGGGTCAGCCCGTGCAGTCCTTCGTAGTGTCCGCAACGGGGAATGTTGAGGCGGGGGACACCGAGGTCGGTGGAAAGAAGGTTTATCTTTTCATCCAATGTCAGGATGGAAAGAAGATGTTCCACGCGCTGTTCGTCGGTGAGCGTGGTATCTTGGAAGGCTTGTGTTTGTTGTGCGCTTGTCTGCAGGCAAAGCAGCAGAGAGAAAATGAGGAGTAGTGACTTGTTTCTCATGGTTCATTAGGGTTTAATGGATTCAATGTAGTGGGTTGTCATAGCAAACATTCTTGGTTGTTATCTCAATCTATACCTTTTGTCTGCACGAGATGTGCATCTCATGATGTACGAGATGTATATTTCATGCAACTTGAGATGCGCATCTCGTACATGAAAGGATAGGGGATTATGGGATGGACATTCGTTGCAACCGTCCGTCCTGCGGCAGGCAGAGCAACCCTTCGGCTTTCTTTTCGTCTGCCAGATACTTCTTCCACGTAATCTTGTCCCACTTCATCTGGTCTGTGCATTGTGCCACGGGGATATGGGGGATGGCCGAACCGTCCTTTACAAGAATGATGATGGGCAGGGTGCCGCACTCGATATGGTTCCATCCCGGAGCATACACCTTTCCGGTCTGGTAGTCTATCCATTTCTGCCGTCCGGGGAGGTAGACATCCCGTCCGCTGCCCTCTTCGAGCATGGGGGCCACGAGGAGATTGGAGCCGAACATGTACTCGTCCTCTACCAGCCATGCACCCGGGTCGTCGGGATACTCCAGCAGCAGGGCGCGGAGCATCGGCCAGCCGTTCTCGGTGCACTCTTTGGATTGTGCGTATACATAGGGCATCAGTTTGTACTTCAGCTCGGCGCAACGGCGGAAATAGTCTGTGAACTCTTTCCCGTAGTACCACGGCTCAGTGGGAGGTGCTCCGTGCACGCGGCTGTGGCTGGTGAGGAAGCCGAAGGGCAGCCAGCGGCGGTAGAGGCTTTCGGGGCTTTGGGTCACGAAGCCGCCTATGTCATTGCTCCAGAAGCAGAACCCGCTCAATCCGATGGAGAGACCGCTGCGGACGGTTCCCTCGAAACCGGTTTCGGTGGTGGCGGCATCACCGCCCCAGTGCAGCGGATAGCGTTGTGAGCCTGCCCATGCAGAGCGTGCCCAGATGATGTTTTCGCCGTGCAGCTTCTTGATGATGTCGGCCACGGTTTTGTTGTAGCGCAGCGGGTAGAGGTTGTGTTCGTACAGTCCGCTACGGCCGTTGGCATAGATGGCATCCAGTGGGGCACCTTCGCCGAAGTCTACTTTGATGGCGCCTACACCCATTTCAATCAGGTTGCCGAGCTTCTTTTGATACCACTGCACGGTTTCGGGGTTGGTGAAGTCCAGCACCACGTCCTCGTAGGGGAGCTGTCCCTTGCCGTTGCGCACGTACAGACCGCGTTCTACCAACTCAGGGAAGAACTTGTTTTTCGGAGTGAAGTAGGGAAGTTGCCAGAGGCAGGTGCGGAAACCTTGTGACCTCAGGTCGGTGAGCATCTGCCGGGGATTGTCGAAGCGGTCGGCGGCAAAGGCGTAGTCGCATTGCCAGTCCACGCTGAACCAGCCGGTATCGAAGTGGATGACATCGCTCGGTATCTTGTTCTCACGCAGTTTCCGGGCTACGTCGCGGCCCTCTGCTTCGCTGAAGTAGGTGATGCGGCTCATCCAGGTGCCGAAGCTCCACAAGGGGGGCATTTCGGGCCGTCCTACCAGTGCGGTGTATTCGCTCAGCATCTCCTTCGGCGAACCTAGGAAGATGAAGATGTCCATCGCTTCGTCTGCCATGAAGAGTTTGGTGGCTCCGATGTAGGAACAGCCGAAGTCGCAGGTCACGGGGGCGGAAGTGTGTATGAACATGCCGTAGCCACGGTTGCTGAAGAAGAAGGGGATGGGCTTGTACATGTCCGGGGTTTCGGGGCCCTGCGGGTCGGTGACAAAGAGGTTGACCTTCTGCCCGGCCTTGTTCAGTGCGGTGGCGGACTCGCCGCAACCGTAGATTTTCTCGTTCGGCGCGAGGCTGAATACGGGATTGATGCTGCGTGAGTTGTCCGAGCCGCGCTTGATGAAGCTGAATGGAGGTACCTTGACCTGCGTAGAGTCGTTGTCGCTCCAGCAACGGGTCTGTGTCAGCAGGCGTCCGTCGGCGTCTTTCAGTACCAGACGCCAGGGATAGTTCTGGATGAGCAGGCTGCCGTATCGGGAGGTGTACAGCGTACCTTTGTCCGTCTTCTCGGCTTTCCAGAAGGAGCGTCCGTCGGCGGGCTTTCCTATGAGCATGGGGTCATCGGCATCTTCTTTCGGTACGATGGGCGAGGTAAGCATACGGATGCGGAGGGTACGTTCGCTGACCGGTTCGACGGTGAACGTCAGTTGTGGATTGTTGTCGTAGGCCGTCTCTGGGAAGTCCAGCGACTGGAGGGGCTGGTGCAGGTAGGTGTTTGCATTGAATGCCTGGCGGGGCATCAGTTGCTGGCGTTTCCACTGGACAGTCCCCTTGCCGGTGGAGGTGTCGAACGATACCAGGCTGTCGGCGAAGAAATAGGTGTTGCTGAGGTCCAGAAAATCCTGGCTCATGTCTTTCGACTGGGAAAGCAGGTATTGCACGCCGGCATTTGTTTTCAGTTGGGCATGCGCAGGTGGGGTGGCAGTTGCTGCCAGCAGCATAAAAGCTGCCCCTTTCATCAGTTGTCTCTCTTTCATGATAAATATATGATTTACGGTTACTGTTTCGATGCCGTAAAAGTAGAGAAATCCACACAGATGAAAGGGGTGGGTATGTTGCTTATGTAGGGCTGAAATGTTTATTTGGAAGCTTTCTTCCCGTAGAAACACATGAAATATACCCCGATAATCACAAACGGGATACTGAGCCACTGGCCCATGTTCAGCGTCATGCTGTCCTCAAAGTTCACCTGGTTTTCTTTCAGGAACTCGATGAAGAAACGGAAGGTGAAAATCTCCGTCAGGCAGAGTCCGAAGAAGAAACCGCGGTGATAGGGCAGGGAGGCTTCGGCCTGCACGGTGGTTGATTTCCGCTTGGTGGTGCTGAAATCTGTTTCGAGCTTGGTCTCTTGTTTCTTCTGCCCGCGTTTGTATAGCCAGACCATTCCCAAGAAGAAAATGAAGTAGGCAATGGCTTCGTAGAGCTGTGCCGGATGGCGGGGCAACATGTCTTCCCGCTCGAAGATGAATGCCCAGGGCACGTCGGTCGGTTTGCCGATGATTTCGGAGTTCATCAGGTTGGCAAGGCGGATGCAGCAGGCGGTGATGGGAGTGGCAACAGCTATCATGTCGAGCACGTCCATGTAGTGCATCTTCGTTTTGCGGCAGTACATCCAAAGGGCGATAATCAGGCCCAGCGTGCCGCCGTGGCTGGCAAGGCCGGTGTAGCCCGTCATCTTCCAACTGCCGTCCGGCAGGATTTTTATGGGGAGAATCATCTCGAGGAAATGGTCCTGGTAGTAGGCCCAGTCGTAGAATATGCAGTGGCCCAGTCGTGCGCCTATCAGTATGCCGAAGAAGCAATAGAAGAAGAGAGGTTCGAATTTCTTTTCGTCTATTCTGCGGTCGCTATACTGGCGTTGCACGATGAAGTAGGCAAGAGCAAGACCGATAATCCATAACAGTCCGTAGTAGCGGATGGATATGCCGAAGAACTTGAACAGTTCGGGGTCGGGATTCCAGTTGATGGTGAGTAATGATAACATATTTATTGAAGAATTAAATTACCGAATTACGGGGTTGTCCGGGACAAAGGTATGAAAATATCTTATTGGGTGATTCTTTGTGACGGTTTATTTGAAGCCTATCTTGTTACGGGGCTTGTCGGACTGCCGTTTGGAAGATTGCATTTCAGCAAGAGTCCGGTTGATGAGTTCGAGCTGGATACGAGTGTCTTCGTTGATGTCGTTCAGGTCGGTGAAGACTTCTTCGATATAGGCTTTGAGGTTTTGTACTTCTTGTTCCAGGCTGTCGAGGCAGTTGGCGGGAGAAGTGGTTATCAGTTGGCGGACGGCTACGAAGGCACGCATGATGGCGATGTTGACTTCGATGGCGGTGTCGCTGTTCAGCACTCCGGAGAGCATGGCAAGCCCTTGTTCGGTGAAAGCATAGGGGAGTTTACGGGTTCCTCCCCAACTTGATGTTCCATTTTGGAATATCAAGTCTGATTTCATTTTCTCAAATTCCTCTTTGGTCAGTTGAAACATGAAGTCCGATGGGAATCTTTTTATGTTTCTTTTGACAGCTTTGTTTAGATTGCCGGTGGTGACTTAATAAAGTGCAGCCAGAGCGAAATCAAGCATCACTCTTTGTCCTCTTAGTTCATATATTTTTTGTTGTACAATGATTGTTAATTCCATCATTACCTATGATTAGTCTATTTACTATTCTGAAAGTCATTTGTATATTGGGGAGGTTACGATTTGTGGCGGTTTATTTGAACTTCTCCGCCACCATCCTATACGTCGGCACCTCAATTCCTTGCTCCTCTGCAGCTGTAATCATGTCGAAAAGCAAGCCTTGTACTTCGCTCTGATGTCCTTTTGCCATATCTTTCTGCATGGAGGCGGTGCTTTCGGGGGCGAGTTTGTCTATTACTTTGAGGTTGTACTCCACAATGTCTTCCTTGAAGGCTATGCCCAGTTTCCTGCCCAGGGCTGCACTTTCTTGGGACAGTCCGATGAAGGTGTTGCGCACCTCGCCCGGTTTCTGTACTTCGCCCATAGGCACGTCATAGTAGGCTCCGGTGACTGCCATAGCGGAGATGAACGACCACTTGACGAATGTGTCCCGGTCGATGTCGTCGGAGATGTCGGCTTTGATGCCGCTCTCCTGCAAATCACGTTGCACGGCTTCCAATGTTTCACGGGAAACAATCGTGCTGCGGTGTGCCCCATAGACGAGGCGGAAAATCTTTCCCATCTGCGTGATTTCTCCCCGTCCCGATACAAAGCCTACGATGTAGATGCAGCCGTCGAGCACCGTGACGCCGGGGACCAGACGCTGGATGCGGGGGCCGGTGCCGTAGACATTCAGAATAGGGATGACTACCGTATGTTCGTGTGCGGCGCTTTTGATGAGTTCCGTAATGGAGTCTACGGAATAGCCTTTGACGCAGACGAAGATGACATCTGCCTTGTAGTCCGCAGATGTTGATACGAGAGCAGTGTATTCTTCTGCCGTATAGGCGGGTACTCTCAGTGCATATTCACCTTTCAGGTCGGAGTGCAGTTGCAGGCCGTTTTCGCGTATGGCGGCAAGGTGTTCGCCACGGGCAATGCAGGTGACGTCTTTGCCGGCAAGTGCGAGGAAGGCGGCGATGCTTCCGCCTACGCCGCCAGTACCGGCGATGAGGTATTTCAGAGGATGGGTTGTCATAACTGTAGTGTGTATGGTTAATGTTATTGAACGTAATTTTCTTTATTCCAGTTGCAATTGTTTGTTGAGTTTGGCGGTATATAGGGTGGTTTTCATTCCTTCGTTACGTTTGCTGAGCATCAGGAGGGTATTCTCGTCTACGTAGTTATCAATGAGAATAATTGTCTTTCGGGCTGATTTTATCAGATTGGTGGTAAAGACGTAGGCATCGAATATCTGCCCTTCAAAGAAGATGCCTTCTGCCGGGGGCAGGGGGTGCGGACAAAGAAATCTATCTTTTCTTCTGTCTTTGCAACACGTTGTTCCAATTGCTCCATGCGTTGGTTGACGGCGTAGCCTTTGAGGAGATATTCTTTGAGGACTTTTGTTGCCCATATTCTGAAGTCAGTACCTCTTTGAGACTTTACCCGGTAACCTACAGATATAATAACGTCAAGATTGTAATATGCTATATTACGTTTTACTTTACGGTTACCTTCTTGCTGAACTGTCAAGGAATACTTGACAGTTGAAATTTCCTGTAGTTCCTTTTCTTTGAATACGTTATTGGTATGCAAACTTATATTTTGCTTACTTGTCTGAAAGAGTTCTGCCATCTGTTGTTGTTTCAGCCAAACTGTGTCGCTTTCTAATCGGACTTCGAGCTTGAAAGTTTCTTCTGGTTGATAGAGTATTATTTTGCTTTTATCTTCCATGGTTTTTATTGGACTTTTCTGATTCTTTACTGCTTTCTTATGCAAACTTGTAAGTGTTTCTTACAAGTTTGCATCCTACTCAATTGTACTTTCAACCCTTAGTCGTCTGAGGTTTGTTACATGGGGAATTTGACTATCAATATACGCTGATCGGTTTCAATCGGCAATTCTTTATGTACGTTACACATTGAACCGGAAGTGCATAATGTCCCCATCCTGCACCACATACTCCTTGCCTTCCACGCCCAGCTTTCCGGCTTCGCGCACAGCGGCTTCGCTGCCATACTTGATATAATCCTCATACTTGATGACCTCTGCCCGGATGAATCCCTTTTCAAAATCCGTATGGATAACGCCGGCGCATTGTGGAGCCTTCCAGCCCTTGCGATAGGTCCATGCTTTTACTTCCATCTCTCCGGCAGTGATGAAGGTTTCGAGGTTCAGCAGGCTGTAGATAGCTTTAATCAAACGGTTGCAACCGCTCTCTTTCAGTCCCAGGTCTTCGAGGAACATCTGTTTTTCCTCGTATGTCTCCAGTTCGGCAATATCGGCCTCGGTCTGGGCGGAGATGATGATAAGTTCGGCATCCTCGCCCTTGATGGCTTCGCGCACCTGCTCTACGTACTGGTTGCCGCCGGCGGCACTGACGTCATCCACGTTGCAGACGTAGAGCACAGGTTTGGTAGTAAGCAGGAACATCTGCTTGGCGCATTGTTCCTCGTCGTCGTTCTGCGGGATGACGGTGCGGGCGCTTTGTCCTTGTTCCAGGGCATCCTTGTAGCGGAGCAGGAGTTCGTACTCTATCTTTGCAGCCTTGTCGCCACCCACCTTGGCTATTTTCTCTACGCGCTTGATGCGGTTTTCCACGGTTTCGAGGTCTTTCAGTTGCAGCTCTGTGTCGATGATTTCCTTGTCGCGCACGGGGTTCACCGAACCGTCCACGTGGACGATGTTGCCGTTGTCGAAGCAGCGCAGCACGTGAATGATGGCGTCGCACTCGCGGATGTTGCCCAAGAACTGGTTGCCGAGTCCTTCACCTTTGCTGGCGCCCTTCACCAGTCCGGCAATGTCTACGATGTCGCACACGGCAGGTACGATACGCCCCGGGTGAACCAGCTCGGCGAGCTTCGTCAGTCGTTCGTCGGGTACGGACACTTGTCCCATTTGGGCGTCGATTGTACAGAACGGGAAGTTTGCCGCTTGTGCCTTTGCGCTGCTCAAGCAGTTGAAAAGAGTGGATTTTCCTACGTTGGGAAGGCCCACGATACCAGCTTTTAATGCCATAGTGTTATCTTGTTTTTTTAGTTATTGTTCAGTTAATTGGATGCAAAGATAGTGCAAACCGAATGCAGAATAAAATGAACTCGTTCATTTTTTATGCTGAGGTGCAGCCTATCTTCGCTTTTTTTAGCAAAGATAGTGCAAACCGGACAAACTTACTGAAAAATAGCTGATTTTTGCATACACCAACGAAGAAAGGAGGAGATGGGAGAGCCGCCGGAACGGTATTTAGAAATTCGTATTGAACGTGTTAATTTGCATTAAAAGCATGACGATGAAACGATAAATTGATAGTTTTGTCGCAATTATAATTTAAGTATCATTCTATAAATCAATGCGATTATGAAAAACAAAGTAAGAAAAATTCTGATGATTTTATCATGTCTCATCAGCTTGTCTTTTACATTATCTGCACAGAATCCTTATCTGCCGCTTTGGGAATTTATTCCTGATGGTGAGCCCTATGTGTTTGAGGATCCTGACTGTCCCGGCAAGTACCGTGTCTATATTTATGGTTCGCACGACAATCTCAAGTGGATGTATTGCGGACGTGACCAAGTGGTGTGGTCGGCACCCGTAGAGGACCTGACCCGTTGGAGATATGACGGCGTGATATTTAAAGTCAATGAGTCGCCCGAGCTGTATAAACTGAATGCTGATGGAACCGACGACGTGCTTTTTGCCCCTGACGTGACAGTAACTACCGATGCCGATGGTAAGAAAACTTACTACCTCTTTCCGAATAATCAAGGTGGTGGACGCAATTCCATGATTGCCAAAAGCGACCGTCCCGATGGCCCGTTTACGGTATGCAACTGGCATAAGGAGCGTCCTCGCGAGACTTTCGGTTGTTTGGGATTCGACCCCGCAGTGTTTGTCGATGATGATGGACGTGTGTATGGTTATTGGGGATTTGGCATTTCGCATGGCGCGGAGTTGGACCCTGCTACCATGTGCACGGTAAAGCCGGGTACCGAAGTGGTGGAGAACATGATTTCAGGCTATCGGCAGGAAGGTATATTCCGCTTCTTTGAGGCATCCTCCATCCGCAAGATTGAGGATAAGTATGTGTTTATCTATAGCCGTACTACCGCTGAGGGTGAAGATGGCTTGCCGAACGCCAGCAACTATACGCTGGCATACGCTTATAGCGAGCATCCTCTGGGTCCCTGGACCTATGGCGGAACAATCATCGATGCCCGTGCGCGCGAGTATGATGAAAAAGGCAATGTGATAGCTTCGGCCATGCCCGGTGGAAATACGCATGGCAGTATCTGCAAGATAGGAGGGCAATGGTACGTGTTCTATCATCGCCAGATAGGTACTGATTGCTATGCACGCCAGGCTATGGTGTCGGCCATTGATGTAAAGGTGGAAAAAGGAAAAGGTGGGAAAGTCGTGATTTCGCGCGGGGAATTCAACTCTGAGGGTTTCCTTCTTGAAGGGCTCAATCCTATGCAGCGCATCTCGGCCGGGTTGGCTTGTTGGCACACCAATCCCGGAGGTATCAAAGAGGTCTATCCCCATTATGTCTACACGGGGTCTTACATCCGGCCTGTGTACCGGGATAATAATCCCTATGCCGGCGATAACAACCACAAAATCCCGTTCGCTCCGGTGGTGAATAACACAAGTGGGTCGATTGTAGGATATAAATACTTGAATATGAATGCCGTTCCGCGAGATAAGTCTTTGCAGATGCAGTTAAGGTTGAAGGCTGAAGATACCGACGGGCGCATCCGCATCATGCTGGGTAGCCCTTGGACAACAAAAGGCGGTGTAGAGATAGGACTTGTGAATGTGAAGGCTGGCAGCACTTGCAGGGAGTTCTATGCTTCGCTCTCTATTCCGGCAAAGCTGCATAAGGGAAAGCAGCCGCTCTTCTTTGTCTTCGAATCAGAGACCGAAGGCCAGTCCATCTGTGAGTTTTATGATTTCCTCATGTTGGCACGCCCATAAGTCTTTATACTTATGGAGGCGGATACTTATCTTGTGAGACCTTCTAAATAGAGCTATTGTATTAGTTCACAGCACTGAACACTTTGTTACACCCCGTCGGAACAGATTGTTTCTCTTGTATGAAACGACTTGTTTCGACGGGATAAAACGATTTGTTCCGTTATAGGAAACACTTTGTTTCCTTATAGAGAACACTCTGTTCCATTATAGGAAACAAACCGTTTCCATAGTCGGAAATGAAATGGGGCATATGCTTCATTGATACCGCTATTACTTTTCCTCCTCGAATATTCGGTTGAAAACTTGCCGCAGCTGTCCTTCGTCTGCGATAATGGCTTGGAGCTTCTTCAGCTGTTCCGCATTCTTCCCCTCGGGAAACCAGAGCTTCAGATAACCGCCAGGTGCATATTTTGCCATGAGATGCTGATGGAACCGCTGGTAGTGCCACTCCTTGTCGGCGGCAGGATTCTGTTTCAATCCGTACTGCACGGTGCGGCGCAGGGTGATGTCCGGGTCGATGATACGGTCCGCTTCGGCAACAATCTTGCCGTAGATGCTACGAGGTTCGTGGTCTGTAGAGGCCCGGTGGTCCTCTACGGCTTCTTTCATGAGGAGGATTTCCGTGTCGGAGAACCATTGCCGCAGGGTGGAGTCCGCCATCAGTATCTCGCCGGAGACAAGGTGGTGGGTGGCGCGGTCGCGGCACAGTCCCGTGTCATGGTAGGCGGCAATGACGTATGCCAGGCGTTCGTCCGCTTCGGGATATTGCCGGGCGAGGGCAAGGCTTTCTTCGATGACGGTGCGGACGTGTGAGAGGTTGTGTGCCTTGTCAAACTCCTTGTACCGGGGAATGATTGCTGTCTCGATGTAGGTAATGAGGGTCTCGGGTATCATGTGGCATTCCTTTTTAGGAGGCGAAGATATAATAAAAGAGCCGGAATGTGCGAATCATTCCGGCTCTTTTATGAAAGGTTTCGGTTATTGTTGTTAGGAATAAGATTTCTTACTTTAAGAGAGAGTTTGTCAATTACATGTTAGGGTTGTCCATGATTACTGTCATCTCGGGAACCAGTATGTATTCGCCTTTCTTGTTGTTCCATTTGTAGTATGTGGTAGTCATCGTCTTGCCTTGGTATGCATAGCGGATGCACATGTCCTTGCCCCATGTATTCTTGGTGCTGTTCCATTTCAGGGCTTCGCTTTCCGTCATGCGGTTCTGGTCGTCGTACTTATAATTGTACTTCATATAGTTGGCAAGCGTGTTTCCGTCCATCTTGTATACGGTCTCTGCCACTTTCATGCCATTTACTTCTTCCGAATTGTAAATGAGGTTGCTCTTATTGTCGGCTGAGGCATTTAATCCGCAAACTAAGAGAAGTGCTGAAACAATCACTGTTTTTAAAGATACTTTTGCTTTCATGGTTTTATGTCTTTTTTAGTTTAACTTTCTATTTTCTATCAATATGTCATTGATTTCGCTGCAAAGGTACGTATTAAATTGACATAAATATAAATATTGGATTAAATTTTATCAATATGTCAGTAGTGAGGGTTTCGGTATGCTTTCCTTTTGGCAAGATTGGTGAATAAAAAATATCCGGCAGTGAGGTCGCCGGATATTCTGATGAGCAAACTGTATTTGGAAAGGATTGCTTCTGTTGCTTTCTGATTGTAAGTTAAATAAAGTTATTGGGCTGTTTAGTGTGCCTGCAACCAGTTGTTTCCCCACCCACAATCGGCTTTCAGGGGTACGTACATGCGATATGCCTGCTCCATCTCTTCGATTACGATTTTCTGTACAAGCTCTTTTTCTGCCTCTGGAACGCTGAAATTTAGTTCGTCATGGACTTGTAAAATCATCTTTGCTTTCAGATTGTAAGCTTGGAAGCGCTGATAGATGTGTGCCATGGCTACTTTTATGATGTCGGCGGCACTTCCCTGGATGGGAGCGTTGATGGCATTCCGTTCGGCATAGCCCCGTACCACCCCGTTTCTTGAGTTGATGTCCGGCAGGAAGCGCTTGCGGTGGAAGATGGTTTCCACATAGCCGTTCTCGCGTGCCACCTGGATGCTTTTATCCATATACTCCTTCACTTGTGGGTAGGTTTCAAAGTAGCCGTCTATCAGCTCTTTGGCTTCCTGGCGAGAAACGCCCATGCGTTCGGCAAGCCCGAAGACGGAGATGCCGTAGATGATGCCGAAGTTTGCCGTTTTTGCCTTGCGGCGCATGTCGGCGGTTACGTCGTTTATATCTATCTTATATATCTTGGCAGCGGTGGCGGCGTGGATGTCGTGTCCGCTGAGGAAGGCGTCTATCATGTTCTTATCTTCGCTGAGGTGTGCCATGATGCGCAGCTCTATCTGCGAGTAGTCGGCAGAGAAGAACTCGCAGCCGGTGTCGGGGATGAACGCCTTGCGGATTTCCTTTCCGTCTTCGTCGCGGATGGGGATGTTCTGCAGGTTGGGATTGCTGGAGCTGAGGCGTCCGGTAGCGGTCACCGCCTGGTTGAAGGAGGTGTGTATGCGGCCCGTACGTGGGTTGATGAGCTGGGGCAGGGCATCTATATAGGTGCTCAGCAGTTTCTTCAGTCCGCGGTATTCCAGTATCTTCCCGATGATGTCGTGCTTGCTGCGGTAGCTTTGCAGCACCTCTTCGGAGGTGACGTATTGTCCGGTCTTGGTCTTTTTCGCTTTCTCCACGATTTTCAGCTTGTCGAACAGCACTTCGCCTACCTGCTTGGCGGAGCTGATATTGAATGTCTCGCCAGCCATCTCGTAGATTTCCTTCTCAATCTCCTGCAGACGGACGGTGAAGTGTTGGGACGATTGCTTCAAGGCTTCCGTGTCGAGCAGCACTCCGTTGCTCTCTATATTAACAAGTACGGGGACGAGCGGCATCTCTATTTCGTAGAACAGATGTTCGGCACCTTGCTCCTTCAGTTCCTTTTCCAGCACGTTTTTCAGTTTGAGGGTGACGTCCGCATCCTCGCAGGCATAACGGTAGACATCTTCGGGTGGAAGGTCGCGCATGTTCTTTTGGTTTTTGCCTCGCGCTCCAATTAGCTCATCGATGTGGATGGTCTGGTAGTGCAGGTAGATTTCCGCCAGATAGTCCATGTTGTGTCGCAGTTCGGGTTGAAGCACGTAGTGGGCAAGCATGGTGTCGAAAAGTTTGCCTTTCACCTGGACGCCGTAATTTTGGAGGATAATCATATCGTACTTGATATTTTGTCCCACCTTCATGGATTTCTCGTTTTCGAAGAGGGGACGGAACTCGTTTACAATTTTTAAGACTTCCTCTCGTTCGGCGGGAACGGGTACGTAGTATGCACGGTTTTCGGCATCACTGAAGCTCATTCCTACAAGTTCGGCGTCCATTGGCTCGGTTCCGGTAGTCTCGGTATCTATTGAGAGAATTTCGCTTGTAAGTAACTTTTGAATAATTTCTGCTCTTTTATCTTCTGTATCAATGAGTTGGTAGTCTATATCGAGCATTTCTAACCGCGTCAGGTTTGAATTTTCAGAAACGCCCGTCCCCTCGCCCGCAAAATTTGCAAACAAATCGCCTTGAATCGGGGCGCTGTTTTCGGGAGTGGAGGTTTGCGGCTGGGCAAACAGAGTCCCGGCAAAGAGGTCGGGTACCGGAGAGGTTGGAGTAGGGGAGGACGAATTGCCGCTTCCCTTTTTGAGTACCCGATCGATGAGTGTGCGGAATTCCAACTCCTCGAAAATCTTGCGGAGTTCCTCTTCGTTCGGTTCTTCGCGGACGAGCGAATCCATGTCGAGCTGAATGGGAACATCTGTTTTGATGGTGGCAAGGAATTTGGAGAAGGTTATCATCTCGCGGTTGGTTTCCACTTTCGTTTTCAGTGCGCCTTTCAGCTGGTCGGTATGTTCCAGCAGGTTTTCGATACTGCCGAATTCGGCAATCAGTTTCTGTGCGGTCTTCTCGCCCACGCCCGGACAGCCGGGGATGTTGTCGGAAGCATCGCCCATCAGTCCCAGCATGTCGATGACCTGCTCGGTGGATTGTATGCTGAACTTCGTCTTTACCTCTTCCGTGCCCATAACCTCGAATCCGCCGGTATGCTTGGGGCGGTACATGAAGACGCGGTCTGATACCAGTTGGCCGTAGTCCTTGTCGGGAGTCATCATATAGGTGGTGATGCCCTGCCGTCCGGCTTCGGTGGCGAGCGTGCCTATCACGTCGTCGGCTTCGTAGCCTGCAACTTCCAGAATAGGGATGCGGTAAGCACGAATAATATCCTTTATAATAGGTACGGAAAGGCGGATGGCCTCGGGTGTCTCCTCGCGCTGTGCCTTGTATTGCTCGTAGGCCTCGTGGCGGAAGGTGGGGCCCGACGGGTCGAAGGCTACTCCTATGTGTGTGGGATTCTCTTTTTTGAGCACTTCTTCCAGGGTGTTTACAAAGCCCAGAATGGCCGAAGTGTTGAATCCTTTTGAATTGATTCTCGGGTTCTTGATGAACGCGTAATAGGCTCGATATATCAGTGCATAGGCATCGAGCAAAAACAGTTTATCGATTGAATTCATACATTTAATCCTTTTTTTCATGGTAAAAGTACAAAAAAATACCGTATTAACCGTTTTATTACTATTTTTGTAGGCAAATAGCGATGCATGGACAACTCATCATTGATAAAATCTCCGATTTCTGAGGAATTGGAGGACTTCAAGAAGCTTTTTGAAAGTACTCTCTCCAGTTCCAACCTTTTGCTGAACAGCGTAATTGCGCATATCCGGCAGAAGAACGGGAAGATGATGCGCCCCATTCTGGTGCTTCTGGCTGCGAAGCTTTTTGGCAAGGTATGTCCTGCAACCCTGCATGCTGCGGTTGCGTTGGAACTTCTTCATAATGCCAGCCTTGTGCACGATGATGTAGTGGACGAAAGTACTGAACGCCGTGGACAACTCTCCGTTAATGCCATTTTCAATAATAAAGTAGCCGTACTGGCAGGCGATTATCTGCTTGCAACAGCGTTGGTGCAAGTGGGCATGACCCGTAACCATGACATTATCGACATCGTCTCCTGCCTGGGGCAGGATTTGGCAGATGGTGAACTTCTGCAGCTTTCCAACGTCAGCAATCTCCATTTCTCCGAGGAAGTCTATTTCGACGTTATCCGCAAGAAGACGGCCGTGCTCTTTGCAGCTTGTACGAAGGCGGGCGCTCTCTCGGTGGGAGCCAGCGATGAAAAGGCGGAATCTGCGCGTCTGTTCGGTGAATATATCGGGCTTTGTTTTCAGATAAAGGATGATATTTTCGATTACTCCGAGAGCAAGGAAATAGGCAAACCTACCGGAAATGATATGGTGGAGGGGAAGTTGACTCTATCTGCGCTTCATGTGCTCAATACCGTGAAGGATAAAACAGCGGAAGAAATTGCCGTAAAGATAAAGAATGGGGAGGCAACGCCTGGCGAAATAGTCCATTTAATCGAATTTACCAAGCAGAATGGTGGTATAGAGTATGCTTCGCAAGTGATGTATGACTATAAGGAAAAGGCTCTTTCTTTGCTGGCTTCTTTGCCCGATACGGAGGTAAAAGTAGCGCTAGCCGGGTATCTGGATTATGTGGTAGAGCGGGAAAAATGACGGAACTGTTTCCGGTTGATAATATGAGAAAGCCTGATGGAACCCACTCCATCAGGCTTTATTTATAGGTAAATACAGCTTTCTCTTAGAAGAATTTCATCTCTTCACCCTTGATTTCCGAAAGCAGCAGGTTGGCAAGACGACTGGTTCCCAGACGGAACAGCTCGTTGTTCAGCCATTCTTCGCCGAGCACTTCCTTGACGATGGTGTAATAAATCAGTGCATCGTTCACGCAGTTGATTCCTCCTGCGGGCTTAAAGCCTACCTTGATACCCGTCAGCTCGTGATATTCCTTGATGGCCTGGCACATAACCAGGGCGGCCTCCGGCGTGGCGGCAGGCTGCTGCTTGCCGGTGGAAGTCTTGATGAAATCGGCACCCGAATACATGGAAAGGATGGATGCTTTTTTGATGTTCGAAGCCGTCTTCAAAGCTCCGGTTTCGAGGATTACCTTCATGTGGTGCTCTTTGCAGGTTGCTTTGAGTTCTTGTATCTCCTCGCACATGCCTTCATAGTCTCCCGCCAGGAACTTGCCCACCGAAATAACGATGTCTATTTCATCGGCGCCTTCCATCAGTGCCATGGCAGTTTCTGCCACTTTCACTTCAATGAAAGTCTGGGAGGAGGGGAAACCTGCTGATACACAAGCTATTTTTACATCCTCCACTTCCAGCGTGTCTTTTACGACTTCTGCAAAATTGGGGTATACACAGATGGCTGCCACATTCTTCAGGTCGGGGAACTCTTCGTCGAATTTATTCACTTTCTGGGTGAATTTCATGACGCTTTCATCGCTGTCTTCACTCTTCAGGGTGGTAAGGTCGATGCAGTTGAAAAGGAATTTCTTTACCTCCGGCGTGTTGTTTGCCGGCACTTTCTCTGCAATGATTCTGGCAGCTTGTGCAGCTATTTCCGCATCATCCAGTTGGGTGTTGTACTTTGCCAGGGCGGCGTCATACTTACTCTGGGTAGGCTCATTCTTCTCCATGGTCTTTCAATTTAGGGTTATTGATATGTCTTGTCTGGTCACGTCTGGTTTTCTTCTCGAAGTTGCGGCAGAAGGCGTCTGTCAGGTTCACTCCGGTCTGGTTCGCAAGGCAGAGAAGTACCCAAAGAACATCTGCCATCTCATCGTCGAGATTGTCTTTTTCTCCTTTCTTGAAGGATTGGTCGCCATACTTGCGTGCCATGACGCGGGCGAGTTCGCCCACTTCTTCGGTCAGTATCGCCATATTGGTGAGTTCGCTGAAATAGCGCACTCCGTATTCCTTTATCCAGGAATCCACTTGTTTCTGTGCTTCTTCTAACGTCATTATTCCTTGTTTTTTGTATCTATACAGATGGTCACGGGACCATCGTTCATCAGTTCTACTTTCATATCGGCACCAAATTCGCCGGTACCTATTTCTTTACCTAATGCTAAACTCAGTTCCCGGCAGAATTGTTCGTACAGTGGGACGGATATTTCCGGCCGTGCTGCCCGTATGTAGGAGGGACGGTTGCCTTTCTTGGTGGAGGCGTGGAGGGTGAACTGGCTGATAACCAGTATCTCGCTGTCTGCTTCAAGAATGGATTTGTTCATTACGCCGTTTTCGTCATCGAAAATGCGCAGGTTGACTATCTTCTTGCAAAGCCAGTCGATATCTTCTTTTCCATCGGATTCTTCGATGCCTACGAGTATCATGAGGCCCTTTCCAATGGAGGCTTTGCAGGTTCCGTTGATGGTGACGGAAGCGTGTCCGGCACGTTGTATCACTACTCTCATGTTGTTCTTGTCTTTTTGAGGGGACAAAGTTACGAATTAATTCGTTGTGTGCATGGCTCTGCAGGCTGATTTATCAGTCATTATTTCTCTGAGAAATAGGTCTGGATGATTTTGGCTTTCGCTTCTCCCACCACGGCGGCAAGCTCCTCGGCAGATGCTTCGCGGATACGCTTCACGCTTTTGAACTCCTTGAGCAACGTGCTTTTCGTCTTTTCACCGATACCTTTTATCTCGTCCAGTGCGGAGGCAATCTGCCGTTTGCTGCGCTTGTCGCGGTGGAAGGTAATGGCGAAGCGGTGCACTTCATCTTGAATCTGCGTCAGCAGTCGGAAGAGGGGGGTGTTCTGTTTCAATCCGATGGTCTGGGGAGGGTAGCCATACAATAGCTCGGAAGTGCGATGTTTGCCATCTTTGGCAAGTCCGGCGATGGGGATGTTCAGGCCAAGCTCGTCTATCACCTCTTTTACGGCGCTCATTTGCCCTTTTCCACCGTCGGTGATAAGAAGGTCGGGCAGGGGTGCTTTCTCTTCTATAGCGCGCTGATAGCGCCGTTTTACGACCTCTTTCATGGAGGCATAGTCATCCGGTCCCTCTACGGTCTTGATATTGTACTTGCGGTAATCCTTCTTGGAAGGTTTCCCCTTGACGAAGACCACGCACCCGGCCACGGGGTCGGAACCCTGGATGTTGGAGTTGTCGAAACATTCTATCTGCATGGGCAGGCGGTCCAGGTGCAGCTCTTGCTGTATCTCTTTCAGCAGGCGCACGGTCCGTTGCTCCGGATTCAGCTTTTCGGCTTGCTTCAGGCGGTCGGCTTTGTACTGCTTCACATTGAGGAGGGAGAGTTCCAGCAGCTTCTTTTTGTCTCCCCGTTGCGGGATGGTAAAGACGACATCTTTCAGCTCCATATCCAGTTCAAAAGGCACGATGATTTCACGAGAAAGGCTCTTGTATCTTTCCCGCATTTCGATGATGCCGAGAGAGAGCAGTTCTTCTTTGCTCTCATTCAATCGTTTCTTGTATTCAAAGGTGAAAGCCTGGTTGATGGCACCGTTCGTAATGTGCAGGTAGTTGACGAAAGCGGACTTTTCATCGCTGTCTTCTTCGATGGAGAACACGTCGATATTGTGCAGCACGTTGCTTACCACTTCCGATTTCGCCCGGTAGTTTTCCAGCAGCAGGTATTTCTTCTTTATCTTCTGTGCTTCTTCAAACTTCATTTCGGCTGCCAGTTCCTGCATTTGCTGGAAAAGCATCCGTTCTATCTCCTGGGTATTCCCTTTGAGTATTTCCTTGATTTCAGCGATGTTTTTCAGATACTCTTCCTGGCTTTGCTTCCCGATGCAAGGTCCTGCACAGTTCTTGATGTGGTATTCCAGGCAAACATTGAACTTTCCGGCACGTATGTTTTCCGGAGAGAGGTTCAGGTGGCATGTACGCAAAGGGTACAGATGCTTGATGAGGTCGAGTAATGCGTACATGGAAGGTATATGGCTGTAAGGGCCATAATAGGAGGAACCGTTACGGATTATCTTCCGGGTTCTGAATACACGTGGAAAGTATTCGTTCTGCACGCAGATGCTGGGATACGTCTTGTCGTCTTTCAACAGTACGTTGTAGCGAGGCTTGTATTTCTTGATAAGATTGTTTTCCAGCAATAGCGCGTCTTCTTCCGTATTCACCACGATATATCGGATATCTGCAATCTTGCTGACCAGCACCCTCGTCTTTCCCGGTTCGTGCTCCCGGTTGAAGTAGGAAGACACTCTTCGCTTCAGATTCTTTGCCTTTCCTACATATATAATAGTCCCTTCGGTATTCAGATATTGGTAAA
>OLRG01000664.1_pt1 | contig 31896 bp, 23 predicted proteins | sample 1672331 | NCBI WGS metagenome assembly OLRG01 (sample SAMEA3136672, study PRJEB25190) | human gut metagenome
CTATGTGCGCAGCAACTTTGAGGTGGTACACGGCAGAAGCTATTTCGTGAGCAAGACCAACGGGCTTCTTCCCCAAGGCACCTATGAATTTGACACAGACGGAAAAATGGTGATAAAAGCCCCGGAGGAGCGGCGAAACGGCATCGTAAAAGAGGGGGACACATGGTACTACTACGTGGACGATCGGAAGACCTATGGAGGTCTGATCGAAATGGACGGAGCTTACTACTATGTGCGCAGCAACTTTGAGGTGGTACACGGCAGAAGCTATTTCGTGAGCAAGGCCAACGGGCTTCTTCCCCAGGGCACTTATGAGTTTGATGCGGAGGGACGCATGATCCGGTAAGAGATATGAGACCCGGTGCGGAGAAAATTCCGCACCGGGAGAATGGGAAATGAGGTACACTTATGACAAAATGGAAGGTAATGATCATGGCGGTATGGATGACAGCTGTTTTAACCGCCTGCGGTGGAGAAGCTCAGGGCAGTCTGGACTCCGGTCAGACAGAGTCTGCGGCTTCTGCGGCGGCAAATTCAGATTTTGTACAGGAAATTGTAACGCAGCGGCCGGAAGCGGAGACGGAGAATCCGGAGAGCGCCCAAAGTGCTGAAGAGGAAAACGCCATGATGGAAGTCGAGACGGAATATGGAACGCTCTACTATCCGGCCCGATGGAAGGATGCGCTGGTTACGGCTCAGGAGAAATCGGACGAAACGCTTACCGTTGATTTTTCGGCCAGCGTGGAGGGGAAGGAATACCGGCTCTTTCAGGTCGTCATTGGCGGGCCGGAAGGCGACAGCGCAGGCATACTTACGGATGATACGGGGAACCAGCGAAATGTACAGCTCAGTGTGGAGGAACTTGCCGGTATCGAGGAACTCAGCGAAGAGCAGCAGAATCAGCTCTACGCCATGCAGGAGGGCGTAAATGACCTGCTGGAGCACCTGAGCTGAGAAGCGAAAGGGGGAAGCGGAATGCTGCTGGGAAATTGGCTGCTGGGGCATAGTCTGCCGGTTCTACTGTCGATGGGGACGGTGTTCAATCTGTGCTGGCTTTGGATATGTCGGAACCGGTTGAGATTTTCCAGATGGACAGTGCCCCTGCTGGCGGTGCTCCATACCATATTCGGGGTGCTTTCCGTGCGATGCATGGCGTTTTTGGAAACAGGCAGCGGCGGGAATATGAGCCTGTATGGGGGAATGTTCCTGATGCCGGTGTTTTATGGAGCCGTGGCCTGTGCAGGGAAGAAAAAGGCGGCGGATGTGTTCGATGTGTTTACTGTCTGCATGCTCTTTACGCTCCTGTGCGCGCGGGTCAATTGCATCTGGAAGGGCTGCTGTGCCGGACTGCCGATTCCCGGTACCGGTCTTCGCTGGCCAACAAGACAGCTGGAGATCCTCTATTACATTGCTGCACTGGCAGATATGGCGCCAAAGGCAAAAAATGGGCGGCAGAGAGGGATGCTGTATCCCCTGTATATGGCCTCCTATGGCGGCTTCCGCTTTATCACGGAGTTCTTTCGTACATCCTCCAGCGGCCAGCTGCTGCACATGGCGCATCTGTGGTCTGCACTGGCCGTTGGACTGGGCATCAGCATTTATTCAGAGATTCAGAGCAAACAGAAGAAAGGCGGAGATAAGAAGTGTGTGAATTAAAACGGATCGCAAAGCGATTTCTGTCCCTGACCCTGGTGATGGCTATGGTGGCGGGATTTCTCCCGCAGATCACCGTGGCGGCGGCATCCAGCGGCGAAGTGACGGGACTTAGCGATGCGAATATTGGGCTCAGCTACAGCGGCGATAAAACGGATACATGGTCTGCCGGGGGCAGTACCATTACCGGCTCCATACAAAGCAGCAGCGGCTGCGGTACGACACATTATCAATCCACATTGAGCATTACCAACCGGCGCAGTCTGGAGGTGCAGCTGTCCTTTACCTATGAACTGGACTTGCAGGGGGGCACTGCACAGGTGGACGGCGCTGCCGTAACCGCTGGCGGCAGCTTTTCCAAAACACTGGCAGCCGGTGAGACGGTAAAGGTGTATATCAAATCAAACAGCACAAGCACACCTACGAAGATCACCTTGAAAAACGTAACACTGGCAGCAGACATCACAGCAACAGCCACATTCATTCCCACAGAAAACGGAACCTATACCGTAGACGGGAAGACTGTGACCGAGGAATATTCCAATGTTCAAAGTGCGCTGACGCCTTACCAGCTGGAAGCTGCCCCGGCAGAGGGCTATCAATTCAAGGGGTGGTATGATTCCAAGGCGGAGGCATACATTGGCTGTGAGCCGAAGATGAGCTATAACGCCGAGAAGGACTGCACCCTGACGGCAGTGTTTGCGCCGGAGTCGGCAAATTTATTTGAAACCGGCGGTCAGGTCTTTGAGGAGCTGAATGACGCCATTGCCTATGCCCGGCAAATCGGGGTGGAAAAAATAACGCTTCAAAGCCGGTCTGCGACCCTGAAGGGCACTTATACCATCCCGGCCGGGGTCACGCTGCTGATTCCCTTTGATGCGGAAAAAACACTGTTTACCACAACGCCCGCAGCTCTGCTGCCGGGCAAACAGCCTGCAACAAAGAAAAATGAGTACCGTACACTGAATCTGGCAGAGAATGCAGTGCTGGAGGTGGAGGGCGGCCTCAGCATCGGCGGACGGTATGTTGCTTCCTCCGGTGGCAGCGGCAGCTATATGTCCGGGGACTATGGACAGCTTCAGCTGGCGGATTCCAGCCGGATCGAGGTAAAGAACGGCGGCAGTCTGTATGCATGGGGCTTTGTGTCTGGCGGCAGTGTCACGGTGGAAGCCGGGGGAACTGTCTATGAATGGTTTCAGATTCTGGACTTCCGGGGCGGCACGGCTACCATGGGCATGGGAAATAAGGTGTTCCCGTTTAACCAGTACGATGTGCAGAATGTGGAGTCCCCTATGACCTTGCGGCAGGGGGCAAAGGAAATCGTATATGCCGCAGTTTATGCCAGCAGTCGGATCAATCCCTCGGCTATTACGTTTATTGGGGACGAGGGATTGTTCAAGATCGTCTCCGGGAGTCTGACCAAAGCCTATGACGGTACAAGGGATCGGATCATTTACACGGTTGACGGTTCTGCAGAGGTGAACAACCTGAACCTCAAGCTGGCGGGTTCGTCTGTAAGCTCTAAAAATTACGTGCTTCCCATCACAAACAATATGGTGGTGAATTTAACGGGAAACAGCCTGCTGACGGTGAACCAGACTGCGGCGCTGCTGCCGGGGGTTCAGGCCAATATTGCGCAGGGAGCGGAACTCCGGGTTTCTGCCGGAAACAGCGTCTATGTGTACGATGCCGACCAGTGGGGCGGCTACTGCGATACCTACAGCTTAAAATTTAAGTCCGTGGGCTATGCTCCCGGCAAAACATATCAGCGAACCGAGGAAAAGGATCTTCTGGATGCTGCGGTGAATGTAGACGGCATATTGACAGCGGCAGGCAGCATTTATACCACCGAGAGCGGTGCGGCGATTGGCTCTGCTGCCGGTACCGGTGTATTCCGGCTGGAAAGCGATCCGGGAACTGAGACCGTTACTTATCAATATACACAAAGCGGCTCGGCAGTTACCGCTCATGAGATCCCCATTACTCCGGCGAAGCTGCAAAATGCCGATGGCACCTATACGGAAACGGCGCATGCGGCAGCAGGAGACGAGATCCTCTACAAAGACGGCATATGGGGCGGCGGCACGGCGGAGGAGATCACGGTGACCTTTGATCCCAACGGTGGCGATGGAAATATGGAAGCTCAGACCATGGCACCGGGGAGCGATACGGCGCTGAACGCCAATGCATTTGCCCGGGAGGGCTATGCATTTACGGGCTGGAACACCGAAGCAGACGGAAGCGGCGTGGCCTATGATGATGGGGCAGAAGTAAATCTCAGCGAGAATATCACCCTGTATGCACAGTGGCAATGCCAGCATATCAAGACGGAACTGAGAAATCAGCAGGACGCATCCTGCACGGAGGATGGCTATTCCGGTGATACCTGCTGCACCGTGTGCGGCGAGATGCTGGAAGCCGGAACGGTAATTCCGGCTAAGGGGCATACAGAGACTGCCAGCGCAGCGATTGCGCCTACCTGCACGGTACCGGGAAAGACGGAGGGAAAGTACTGTTCCGTCTGCGGCCAAGTACTGATTGCGCAGGAGGACATTCCCGCATTGGGCCACAGCTGGGATGCGGGTACGATGACGGATGCACCCAATTGCACCGAGGACGGCGTCATGACGTATACCTGCGCTGCCTGCGGTGAGATTCGGACGGAGGCTGTTGCGGCCACGGGACATACACCGGAGGATGTGGAAGCGGCAGAGCCTACCTGTACGCAGCCCGGTCACGAGGCCGGAAGCAGATGCAGTGTATGCGGCGCAGTGCTCTCGGGCTTGGGTGAGCTGCCTGCCACTGGCCATAGTGCGGTGATCGACCCGGCGGTATCTCCCACCTGCACGGAATCCGGAAGGACGGAGGGACAGCACTGTGAGGTCTGCGGTCAAGTCCTGATAGAGCAGGAAGAATTGCCCGCTACAGGCCACCGCATTGTGTCGGATCCGGCAGTATCTCCCACCTGCACGGAATCCGGAAAAACGGAGGGGCAGCACTGTGATATTTGCGGTCAGGTGATCACAGCGCAGATTGTGATCCCGGCGACAGGACATGTGGAGGAAATTCGGGGGGCCAAGGAGGCCGGACTTGACGAGGACGGCTATACCGGTGATACCTACTGCACAGTCTGCGAAACGCTTCTCCGGCAGGGAGAGGTGATCCCTAAAACCGGTGCGGTGATCACATGGATCGTAGACGGCAGAGAGACCACGCAGACTGTGGAAAAAGGTACAATGCCCAGCTATTCTGGCAGTACGGAGAAGGCCCCGGATGCCCAGTATCGATATACCTTTACCGGCTGGGAGCCGGAATTGACCACGGTGACGGAGGATGCAGTTTATCAGGCAACATACAGCAGTACCGCTCGGGTATTCCATACCGTGACCTTTGACCCCAACGGCGGCGAGGGCACCATGGAGGCCCAGACCGTGGAGAACGGCGTGGATACGGCCCTTTGCCGCAATGAGTTTACCAGACAGAATCACGCCTTTATGGGCTGGAACACCATGGCGGATGGAAGCGGCATATCCTATGCCGATGGAGGCGCAGTGGCGGAGCTGGAAACGGATCTTTGCCTTTATGCCCAGTGGCGGCATGAGGACGGCTGGTTCCGGAATGAAGATGAGAGCTGGAATTATTACCGGGACGGAGCCCTTCAGAAAACTGGCTGGACGGAGATCGATGGAAACACCTTTTATTTGGATCCGGAGACCGGGGCTGCGGCCATAGACGGCATCTATTTTCTTCCTTATCCGGAGGGCTATGGCCCGGATGCATGGGATCTGGAGCACAATACCGACTATGCCGTACGGGGCTATGATCAGCGGGGTTATTTCCTGTTTGATGGAAATGGTGTTTTTTGCAGCACCTACAGCGGCTTTTATATCGCAGCGGCCGGTACAAAGGTGGAAGGCGGAGATGCCGCCAGCCCGGAAAATGACCAGACCCTTTGGATCCAAAAGGGGCAGATTCTATGGCACCCGGGCCTTGTAGAACTGGACGGGGAATACTACTACTTCCCATCGGGATACTTTGCGGCGGGAAGCGGCGCTGTAACGGGAGACTATTATGTATCGAAACCCAATGACGTGCCCTACCCGGCCATGTGGGGAGAAGGAAAGTTTACCACAGGAAGGTATACCTTTGACGAAACCGGCAGACTTCAGCTGTTTGACGGATTCACGGATGTGGGAGCGGATACCCTTTACTATGTGAAGGGCGCAAAGACCTATGGCGGACTGATCCGGCTGGACGGAGAATACTATTATGTGAACAGCGCCTGCAAGGTGATCAAGGGCCGGGATTACACGGTCAGTAAGACCAATGGTCTGCTGCCGGCGGGAACCTATACCTTCGGTGCGGACGGAAAAATGCTGCGGGCGGATCCCACCCTGAACGGCATCGTCAAGGACGGTGACATCTGGTATTACTATGTAAACGGCGTGAAGTCCTATGCAGGGCTGATCCAGCTGGACGGCAGCTATTATTATGTGAACAGCCAGTATCAGGTGATCCATGGAAGAAGCTACTATATCAGCAAGGACAACGGACTTTTGGCACGCAGAACCTATGAATTTGATGCGGAGGGACGGCTGATCCTGCCTGACGATACCTGCAATGGCATCGTAAAGGATGGCGACATCTGGTATTACTATGTAAGCGGCGTAAAGACCTACGCAGGACTGATCCAACTGGACGGCAGCTATTACTATGTAAAGAGCGATGCGCAGGTAATTCATGGCCAGAGCTATTATGTGTCGAAGACGAACGGACTGATGCCTCAGGGGAGATATTCCTTTGATGATGAGGGCAGAATGGTAGTGCCGGATACCACGAAAAACGGAATCGTACGGGAGACGGAAGCGAATTGGTATTATTATGTGAATGGCATGAAGACCTATGCGGGACTGATCCGACTGGATGAAAATTACTATTATGTAAACAGCCAATTCCGTGTGATCCATGGTCAGAAATACTATGTTAGCAAAACAAACGGCCTGATGGCCGCCGGAACCTATACCTTTGACGATGAGGGACGAATGATTCCATAAAAGGCGTGGTAATGGGCTGGCGTGCGCCAGCCCATTACTGCGAAAGAGCAGAAAGGAGTATTCAAATGAAGGTGCTAATCACCGGAGCAGGGGGATTTGTGGGAAAAAATCTTGTCCTGCGTCTGCGGGAAATATGCAGCGGCCATGACTCTGTACATACGAGCCTGTACATTGACGAAGTAATGGAATGGACCAGAGCAACGCCTGAGAACATATGGCGCGAATACTGCGGTCGGGCAGACTTTGTTTTCCATCTGGCGGGCGTGAACCGTCCGGAGGATTCCGGAGACTATGAAAAGGAAAACGCCGGATTTACGGCAACGCTCCTCAATGCCCTGAAAAGTGCGGCCAACCCGCCTCCAGTGATGCTGGCCTCCTCAATCCATGCGGCGGAGAACGGCGGCGGAGCCTATGGCGCCTCCAAGCGTCGGGCAGAGCAGCTGACAGAAGAATATGGCCGGGAGACCGGAGCGCAGGTGATGATCTACCGGCTGTGTAATTTGTTCGGAAAGTGGAGCAGGCCGGAGTATAACTCCGTCGTGGCGACATTCTGTCAGCAGATCAGCCAGGGGCTGCCCATTCGAGTGGACGATTCCGAGAAGAAGCTGGAACTGCTGTACATTGACGACCTGATGGAGGAGCTTCTGCGGGCCTTGGAGGGCAGACCCAGCCGAGATCAGGCGGAGCACTGCTATGCCCCTGGGAGCGTTTACAGGACGCTGGGAGAAATTGCAGCGCGGCTGACTGCTTTTTCCCGGCAGCCGGAGACCCTGATGCTCCCGGATATGCCGGAGGGGAGTTTTGAAAAAAAGCTCTATGCCACCTATCTGTCCTATCTGCCTATGGCCAGAGCGGCCTGCCCGCTGGTGGTGCATCGGGACAGCCGGGGCAGCTTTACAGAGCTGCTGAAAAACCGCCGCTGCGGTCAGGTCTCGGTGAATCGGGCAGAACCGGGGGTCACAAGGGGGCGGCACTATCACAACAGCAAATGGGAGATCTTTGTGGTGCTGTCCGGCCATGGGATGATCCGGCAGCGGAAGCTCGGAGAAGAGGCAATTACAGAGATTGCCGTCAGTGGCGAGAACCCGACAGCAGTGTATATGCTGCCGGGGTATACCCATGAACTGACGAATCTCAGCAGTACGGAGCCGCTCCTTACGCTGATCTGGGCCAGCGAGATATTTGATCCGCAGCAGCCGGATACCTATTGGCAGGAGGTGGCGCTGTGAAACGACTCAGGCTCATGACGATTGTAGGGACCCGCCCGGAGATCATCCGGCTCTCGGAGATCATCAAGTGCTGCGATGTGTATTTTGACCAGCTGCTGGTGCATACGGGGCAGAATTATGATGACAGCCTCAGCGGCGTATTTTTTCGGGATTTGCAGCTTAGAGCACCGGACGTCTATCTGAATGCAGCGGCAGAGGATCTGGGCCAGACCATGGGGAATATCATTGCCAAAAGCTATCAGCTCATGTGCCGGGAAAAACCGGATGCGGTGCTGGTGCTGGGGGATACAAATTCCTGCCTTTCTGTGATCGGCGCCAAAAGGCTCCATATCCCCATCTTCCATATGGAAGCGGGGAACCGATGCAAGGACGAGTGCCTGCCGGAAGAGACAAACCGGCGGCTGGTGGACGTCATCAGCGACGTGAATCTCTGCTACTCGGAGCAGGCCAGAAGGTGGCTTTTGCAGGGCGGAATGCCCGGAGAACGTACCTTTGTGGTGGGATCGCCCATGGCAGAGGTGCTCCATAAAAACCTTTCCGCAATAGAAGAAAGTGATATCCATGAGCGGCTGGATCTGTTGCCGGGACAATACATCCTGCTGTCGGCTCATCGGGAAGAGAACATAGACACGGAGGAAAACTTCCGCTTACTGTTCACTGCCATCAATGAAATGGCACAGCGCTATCAGATGCCGGTTTTGTATTCCTGCCATCCCAGAAGCCGAAAACGGCTGGAGCAGTCAGGCTTCCCGCTGGAGCCGAATGTGATCTGCCATGCGCCACTGGGCTTTCATGACTACAACTGTTTGCAGATGCATGCATTTGCCGTTGTGTCGGACAGTGGGACACTGCCGGAGGAGAGCAGCTTTTTCACCTCGGCAGGGCACCCATTCCCAGCGGTGTGTATCCGTACCTCTACCGAGCGTCAGGAGGCCATGGAACGGGGCTGCTTCCTACTGGCGGGCATTGATTCGGATTCTCTGCTGGGCGCAGTGGATATGGCGGTGCAGCGCCAGAGCAGGGGTGAATACGGAACGCCGGTGCCGGATTATCTGGATGAGCAGGTATCCGGCAGGGTGGCCGGGATCATTCAGAGCTATACCCATGTGGTCGATCAGATGGTGTGGCGCAAACCTTTGCTGAAATAGAGCACTGTCAAAAAAACACCCGGAGGAACTTCAAACATGTTCCTCCGGGTGTTTCGGTTATGCTGGAAAATTAAGCGGCATAGTTGTCGTAGGCAGTCTGATACAGCTCTACCATACGCTCTGCGTTCATGCCCTTCAGGGCCTCAACAAAGTCGGTGTCATAGCTGTCAAAGCTGACCTCGCCGGTGATGTATTTGACGGTCATCTCGTCAAGGAAGGTCTCGATGTCACTCTTTACGCTGTTGTATTCTGCATCCTCGGCGTCCAAAACCACCTTGTTGGGAATCACGTGACTGTAGTCGAGATCGGCGTCACGCCACTGATCCCAGGAATCCAGCTGCTCCTGTGTATAGTTGCCGGTGCCGCGCATGGGATCCACTACGGTGGGGCCGGAATCCATTACATAGATGAAAATCGCAGTCCGGTAGTCGTAAGTGGGATTGTTGTTAATGAGATCAGAGAAGTGGGGTACGCCGTCAGCGTCATACTCAAAGGTCTCGCCCTCAATGCCGTAGTTGCAGAGCAGTGCGCCCTCATCGGTATAGAGGTAGTCGATAAAGGAAATCAGAAGCTCGGGGTCCTCACAGCCGGTGGTAACAGCCCAGCGGACATCATCGGCACGGGAGGGCTTCTTATCGGACATGTAGATGGTGTCGCCCTTTTCCTTGGAAACAGGAGCCATGGCGGTCAGAAGGAAGTCCTCATCGCTGGAGAAATCCTTAAAGGAAGCCATGTCGCCGGTCTCACTATAGAAGCAGGCCACTGCACCGGAGCCGATTTTATCCATGTCACGGAAGGCAAGCTGCTCGCCGTAGAACGGGAAATCGTGATAGAGAAGGCCCTCGGTATACCACTGGTTCATCATTTGCAGGTATTCCTTGTAGCCTGCCTCCAGAGGACCATACTTGATGGTGTCGCCGTCCAGATACATACCGCTGCCAACACCGTAAGCGGCGGCAAAGTAGTCCGAAACACCGGTGGCCGGGACAAACAGGGCATCGGTAGCGCCCTTATCCTGCTGGAACGCAGAAAGTACATCGTGAAGCTCATCCAGGGTGGTGGGCTTGCTGAGGCCGAGGCTGTCCAGCCAGTCCTGACGGATCACATAACCCATATCGTTGAGCCGTGCTTCCTCATAAACGCTGTAGAAGCCTGCCACAGCACCCTCGGGGGTCGTTACATCCTCATAAAGTTCCGGATCGGTGGAGATGATGTTGTAATAGTGGGGAGCGTATTCTTCCAGATAATCCAGAAGGTCAATGAACACGCCGTCTTCGATGCCCTTATCGGCACCGCCGGTATACTGGTTTACAACGCCGTTCATCACATCGGGATAATCGCCGGAAGCACAGATCAGATTGAACTGCTCCGTCTGGGTATCAGGATGGAAGTGGATAAAGCTCAGGTTGACGCCGGTGCGCTTCATCAGCTCCTGATAGGTGGCATTGTCGGCAAGGGTGGAGATATAGTTCATAGCTGCCGGAGAAATACCCATCCAAACCTCAAAGGTCTCACTGCCGTCAGACAGGGGCAGAACGGGATCGGGAATTTCGGCTGCAACAGGGGCTACTGCGGAAGCCACGGCTTCTTCGGCGGCGCTCTGTGCGTCAGGCACAGCCGGAGCGGCTTCCTCTGCCGCAGGTGCGGACTGAGCCGGGGCACTGTCGGCAGAAGCGGCAGGGGCAGAGCTGCTGCTGTTGCCGCAGGCGGCCAGACATAGAAGCATGCTGACTGCCATCAGTGCTGCAAGCAATCGCTTTTTCATAATGTGGTTCCTCCTTCATTCAGTTGAAATGCTTGTGCGGTTACTTTACAGCCTGACCTTGTTGCATGGTCAAGGGAAAGCTAAATGACAGAATATACAAAAATTAAATAAAATTTTGACTAAATTATACAATTGTCAGGGTGGATGGACAGTTGTTGCTTGCATTTTCTCAAAAAAACTCTATCCTATAGGAGAGAGTTTTGAATGCATTTTGCATCTGGAGTGAGGGGAAAAGGCAATGCATGATTTTAATACCGAGCACCCGGCGATTGAACGTCCGCCTGAGAATCATATTCAGCTGATGATCGGTAAGGTGGCCAGCCTTTATGGAATTACCGTTCAGACACTGCGCCACTATGACAAGATCGGTCTGTTCCGACCGGAGGTCATTAATCCGGATACCGGATACCGATATTATTCACTGGAACAGCTTCGGCACTTGGAATACATTCTATTCCTGCGGCGGCTTCAATTTTCGCTGCCGGAGATTCAGAAGGCCATGGATCAGTTCCGGGCAGGAAAGGAGCTTGAGGATGTACTGAGGCTCCGGGATCAGCAGCTGAAGACGCAAATGGACGAGATCCAGAAGCTGCGGGATACCATCGGGGCGCTGCTTTCCATGCGTGATGCGCGGCAAATGCCGCTGAATCAGCTGCGGATAGAGTGGCTTTCACCGCCGAGACAGCTGCTGCTGCGATCTATTCAGCCCCTTAGCGTGTCAGACCCGGACTTTGGACTGCACCTGATGGAATATCGAAAGGAACTGCTGGGAACCCTGCCACCGATCCAAACCAGCTATAGCTTTGGCGCAGCGGTAAGCATGAAGGATTTTAGAAGCAGCGGAACGCTTCAGTATACGGACGTGCTGCTGGATCCGGGCCCCTATGGGATTGCACATTCCCCGGAGAATGCCCAGCAGTTCCCGGAGGGATTTTATGCGGCGATCCGGTTTTCCCGCTCCCAGCTCCGCCCGGAAGATGCATACCAGAGACTTTGCAGATTTATCGAACAGCATCGGTTCTACAGTGATGATAAAATACTGGAAATGGCCCCGGAGCCCAGCTTTTCTTCCATCTCCCGGATCAGCGACATTGTGGAGCTTCAAGTACATATTGCGCTGGAGGGCACAGATTCAGCAAATACTTGACTCTATTCCAGCAACACACTTTATAATGCCTTTGTTATTGAGTCTGCTGCGGAAAGCGGCTGAGATACACGGAGGAAAGAATATGGCATATAAAATTATAGACAGGTGTGTCTGCTGCCACACCTGCGCAACCAACTGTCCCGTGGAGGCCATCACCTTTCATGGCAGCCAGTATTGGATCGATCCGGAGGTCTGTATTTCCTGCGGTACCTGTGCGGAGCTCTGTCCCCAGAGCATCATCGAGGATCAGGCGGCGGAAAAGGTGGAGCCTGTGCCCCATGCACCGGAGGAGAAACGCTGTGATCTCTGCGTCATCGGCGCAGGCGGCGGCGGTTTGGTGGCCGCAATCCGGTTTGCACAGCTGACCGGGAAAAAGGTGATCGTTCTGGAAAAGGCAAAGAAGTGCGGCGGCTCTACAACGCTGGCCCACAACTGGTTTACCGGCTACAATCGCTGGCATCAGGAGGCTGGGATCCCGGATCAGACGGAAAAGCTGCTGAAATACTGCATAAAGGAAGCACAGGGCTGCCTGCCGGATTCACTGGTGGAAAAGGTTCTGCGGAATACCGGGCGCTTTTTTGAGTGGCTGGTGGATTTCGATGAAAAGGAAGCCCGGGAGTGCTTTGCCATTGGACGGGGCCCCATGGGAGCACTGGGCATCGACTATCCGGATCGGAAGTTTGAAAACCTGAAGTGCCACGATCCGGCCATTGGCCCCGGCTGGGCCGGCACCTATCTGATTCGAAAAATGCTTCAGGTTGCACCAAAACTGGGGGTAGAGATCTTCACCCAGCATGAGGCGGTAGAGCTGCTGACAGATGAGAATGGCAATGTAAACGGGGTTGTAGCCAAGAATCCGGGCGGTACCCTGACGGTACGCGCAGGGGCTGTGGTGCTGGCCACCGGCGGATTTTCCGGAAACGATGAAAAGCTTCGGAAATTTGAGCCGAACTTCTTTGACGGCGGCATCCCGGTACACCGCTTTTCACCGGTTACATGCTCCGGAGATGGCATGACGCTGTCAAAGCCGCTGGGAGCATGGTGTAATATGAAAAAAACCAAGCTCAATAAGTTTGGCCCTGTGCACCATCCTTATACGGCATCGGGCTGCGGAATGGCCGGATTTGGGGCTATGATGGTGGATTTTCGAGGGAATCTGCTGGAGATGCCCATGGGCCCCATGGGGGATACTTCCTTCCTGGACAGCCTGCCGGAGCATGCGGTGTGGTATATTGTGCCGGAAAAAACGGTAGAAAAGAATCTCAGAGACTCTGTGGCGCATCCCCGAGAGGGCAACAAGGGCATGACCTATGAGGACTATCGGGCAGAGATCGATTTTGAGCTCCGCAGTCAGGGTCCTGCATACTGCGGAGAAACGCTGGATGAACTTGCGGAGAAGCTCGGTATGGATCCATCGGTATTCAAGGCCAGCGTTCAGGCCTATAACGACTCCTTGAAGGAGCCGAAAATGCCGATGATTCCCTTTGCACCCAAGGATGAAAACGAAAGTGATCCATCGTTCCACAATGAGGATGTGGATCATGGAGAGGACGGTCCCGGCCTTCCGCCTCCACCGCCGGCAGAGCCGGTGGAAGGCGGCCCCTTCTATGCGTTCCTCGGTCAGCGGTTTGCGGAGGGCGCCTTTGGCGGGGTTATGACCAATGAGAATGTGGAGGTGATTCGGGAGGACGGCTCTGTGATTCCCGGGCTCTATGCAGTAGGCGATGCGGCTTCCACATGGTATACCAGAGGCGTGTTGGGCCCCCTGACGGAGCTCACATGGGCGGTAAACTCCGGTTATTTTGCTGCGGACAGCGCAAAGAATTATCTGGATCAGACAATATAAGCGGGAAACAAATAGACACGGCGGAACAACAGCAACAGGTCTGTTGTTCCGCCGTGTTTTGTTAATTAATCAATTGGAGCCGCAGCAGATGGGGCAGGGAGAATAGCCATTGGCTTCTGCCAGCTTGGTGCTGTAGGCAACAAAATTGTGCTTATCGAAGTTCTTACAGTCGTATTTGTGATAATACTTGTTTTCGCTGCCCAGCATGACAAATACTACATAGGTATCATAGAAGCCGATCTTATCTGCGTAGGTGGCGTTCTCCTGGGTGAGAGAGTCATTGGCGTCCTGCAGGGACTGCTGCTGAGATTTTGCAGTTTCCAGCTCAGCGTTGGCATCTTCCAGCTGTTGAGTAAGGTCCGTCACAGAATCGGAGAGGGTTTGAAGCTGTTCTTTTGTGGTTTCCAGCTCCTTCTGTGCGGCGGTTTTGTCATATTCCGCCTGACTGACGCTGGACTTCATATCACGAATTTGACCGTTTAGACTGTCCACCTCGCTGGACAGCGCATCACCATTGTCCTTTTCCGACTGGTATTTTTCCTGAAGCGCATCCAGCTGCGCTGTGGTATCGGATAATGTGGCCTCTGCGGCGGCCTTTTCCATCTGTGCCTTTTGGGCTTGTACACGGAGCTGATCGGTATGCATCATCACATAGAGCAAACCGCCAATGGCCGCTGCTGCTGCAATCGCCAAAACAATGGTCAGTGCCACCATCCATTTGGGGGCTTTGGGTTTTGAGGCTTTTGCGGTACGGAATGCAGACTTCGGCAGGGCTTCGGGCCGGGAAGCTTCTGCGGAGGTATCCGGCGGTGTGGAAGCTGCTTGGTCTGATGTGGAAGACTCTGCGGTCTCCGATCCAGCAGCATCGGAAGCGGGAGCGTCATCCTGTGGCTCCGGAGGATAGAGACGCTTGGCAACCTTTTTGGGGGCAGGGGATACAGAAGGCGGGGCGGCCGTATCGACAGCGTGAAGCGTGCCATCCTGATCTTTTTCAATCTGCTTGCCGCATCCGGGGCAGAATGTGTCGAATTCCTCCAGCTGCGTACCACAGTTAGGGCATACCATAGGAACACCTCCTTGCGGTTGTTATGGGGAAAGTATACTACAGTTTTTTGATTCTGTAAAGAATCAAAAGGTTTCCTGTCGGACGGAAGAACGAAGCACAAAACAGGACGGAGGCACTTCACAGAGAGCACCGTTCCGTCCTGTTTGAAAATATGCTCAGATGGTCAGACCGACCTCTGCACCGGCTTGAATCGCGTTGATGGCCTTTCCGAGCTGGTGGCAGTTGCCGATGGCAACTGCATCACAGCCCAGGGCAAGAACAGCTTTATAAAAAGCTTCATCGCTGTGTACGCCGGAGGCTACTACTACGCAGTCGGCAGGGTAGTGATGGGAAATCTGGGTTCCATCCTTTTTGGTCTCTACGGCATCTACGCCTTCAGCGGTGATGGCGGTGACCAGCGTGTTTTTCAGGAAGGGGACACCCAGCCGCCCGAGATCTCCCAGTACCGGCCAGCTGGTGCCGGACTCAAAGCCGAAGCCGACCTTTTTCCCCTGTTCCAGAAGAACAACGCTTCGGTCAGAATGGTTAAGCCGTGAGAGAATGTGCGCTATGGTATCTGCGTTTTGTGTGACGGAAAAGAACAGCTCATCGGCGCTCATGGCACCTTCACGGGATAGATACTGGGCAGTAAAGCAGCCAATGTAGCTGCCGCCGATGACTACAACATTTTTCCCGGGCATCACATCGCCGGAGAGTACCTGACGGCTGGTGTATACGGGAATAGCATCCGGGGCGGTGGGAAGCTTTGTAACATTGGGCACTCCACCGGTGGACACGATCACCTTGTCATATGCCTTGGCGTCTTCAGGAGCGGCTGTGCGCTCCAGCAGTACGTTTACACCGGCACGGGGGAGATTCCTGCGGTAATAGGCAAGAAGCTCCTTGAATTCCTGCCGTGCAGGAACCTGAACCACCTGACGAAGCTGGCCGCCCAATTCCTGTGCCTGCTCCATCAGCGTCACGTGATGCCCACGGGAAGCGGCACGCAGGGCTGCTTCGCAGCCGGCAGGGCCGCCGCCGATGACCAGAACCTTTTTAGGCTGGGCGGCAGGTACCACCGGGTACTGAAGCTCCCGGCCACAGATCCCGTTGACCAGGCAGGTGATGGGACGGTCAAAAAATGTGTTGGCGAGACATCCCTGATTGCAGGCCATGCAGGGGCGGATCTCATCGGCACGGTTTTCTCTTGCTTTGTTGGGCAGCTGAGGATCCGCAATCAGGGGACGGCCGAAGCCCACAAGATCGGCCCGTCCCAGTGCAAGGAGCTTTTCAGCCGTGGTGGGATCGGAGACTCGGTTGCACATCATCACTGGGACCGAGACCACAGAGCGGATGCCCTTGCCCAGATAAGACAGACCGCCCCGAGGCAGATCGCCGGTGAGCTGGGGCACCTTGGTCTCATGCCAGCCACCCGTAACGTTAAAAAGGTCAACACCCTTTGCCTCTGCCAGCGGCGCAAAGGCCATGGCATCCTCCAGTGTGTTGGAGCCGGGGACAAAATCATCGGCACCCAGCCGGAGAATCAGGGGAACCTGACATCCCAGTACGGACTTGACCTTTTCAATGACCATCAGAGGGAAGCGGCAGCGGTTTTCAAAGCTACCGCCGAATTCGTCGGTGCGGTGGTTGGTCAGGGGAGAGAGAAACTGACAGAGCAGATAGCCGGAGGAGGCGCTGATCTCCACTGCGTCAAAACCGGCTTCCACCGCTCTGCGTGCGCCTGCGGCATAGTCCTCCAGCAGGTCAAAGATCTGCTGCCGGGTCATTTCCGGCGCAGTTTCACGGGTGTAGGAGGCAAAGGTGGCAGAGGGAGACAGCGCATCGCCGCCGCAGGGGACGTCGGCTTTTGGCATATACCGTCCGGCGTGGTAGAGCTGTACGGCCACCTTGCCGCCTCGGTCATGAACGCCCTTTGTGAATTCCTTCCAGCCGGGAATGGTAGAATCATCTGCCAGTGACATGGAGTTTGCTTTGGCACCGTAACCGTCAAAGCGACAGGAGCCGACAATAATGAGGCCTGCGCCACCCTCTACCCGCTGGTAATAGTATTCACAGAACCGGGGGGTGGCATAGCCGTTTTCCGTATAAAGATGATGCATGGCGGGCATAACGATCCGGTTTTTCAGCTCCATGGAGCCGATGCGGATGGGGGTAAACAAACGGGTATACTGCATAAAAATGCCTCCTTATGGAACAGCGTGGAGAATGAGGTATAGGTGTAGGAATTCCTGAATATAGTGTTTCATCACGAGGAAGAGGTGGAACAGATGGAGGAGAGCAGACTGTATACAGCGCCGGCCAATCAGGTGCTGCTGCGGGGCGTACTGTTAGAGGCTCCGGTATATTCCCATGAAAATCACGGCAAACAGTTTGACCGGATGGTGCTGTCGGTACAGCGGCTGTCCGGCACCTACGATCATCTGAATATCCTGACCGAGCACGGGCTCACAGAAAATCTGGAGCTTCTGGATGGCCCCATGGTAGAGGTGGAGGGACAGATTCGCACCTTCAACAACCACAGCGGACAGGGGAGGAAACTGGTGATCTCGGTTTATGCCGAGCAGGTGCGCTGCTGCGAGGGGCCCCCGGAAAACCATGTGCGGCTGACAGGAACGGTGTGCCGGGAGCCGATCTACCGGCATACCCCATTGGGCCGTGAAATCACCGACCTGATGCTGGCGGTGAGCCGAAGATACCGCAGGCGGGACTATGTGCCCTGTATCCTGTGGGGCAGTATAGCGCGGATGGGGGCGGAATGCCCTGTGGGCACTGTGCTGACCGTAGAGGGACGGCTCCAGAGCCGATGCTATGTGAAGCAGACCGAGGAAGGGCCTGAGGAGCGTACCGCCTACGAGGTGTCGGCCGTTACCGCAGAGCTGAGTTAGCGGCGGGAGAGAATTTCTGTAAGAATGGCGTGAGCGGCTTCTTCCTTGTCCATCAGCGGAAGCTGCACCACATGATCCCGGGTAATCATGGTGATAACGTTGGTGTTGCCCTGAAAGCCTGCGCCGGCGTCCTTTACGTTATTGGCCACGATCATATCAAGATTCTTCTTTTCTAGCTTCTTACGGCTGTTTTCCAGCATATGTTCCGTTTCCATGGAAAAGCCGCAGAGAAACTGTCCCGGGCGGCGATGGGCCCCCAGAAAACCCAGAATATCCTGCGTGCGGCGCAGAGGGATGGAGAGGTCACTGTCGGATTTCTTAATCTTATTGTCGGCAACCGTCTGGGGCGTGTAGTCCGCCACGGCGGCGGCCTTGATGACGATATCCGCAAGGGGAGCTTCCAGCGTGACCGCCTCATACATATCCTGGGCGGTGACCACCGGAATGGTTTTGACCCGGGGGGGATATTTCAGGGCGGTGGGGCCGGAGACCAGTGTGACATCGGCGCCGCGAAGCATTGCTGCATGGGCAACGGCATAGCCCATTTTTCCACTGGAGCGGTTGGTGAGGTAACGGACAGGATCCAGCGGTTCCTGAGTGGGCCCGGCGGTGACCAGAACCCGGAGCCCACGAAGATCCTTTTCACAGGCCAAAAGTGCCTCAATCTCGTCATAGATGTCCGCAGGCTCGGGCATTTTTCCCTTGCCCTCCGCGCCGCAGGCGAGATGTCCCGACAGCGGCTCCATCACATAAAAGCCCCGCTGCCGCAGCACGGCGAGATTCTCCTGGGTGGCGGGATTTTCATACATATTGGTATTCATGGCGGGCACCAGCAGCTTGGGGCAGGTGCAGGCCAGCGCTGTGGTGGAGCGCATATCGTCTGCCAGTCCCCAGCGGAGCTTTGCGATGATATTGGCAGACGCCGGGGCAATGACCAGCAGGTCAGCTTTGTTTGCCAGTGCAATGTGCTCTACCTTGGCGGTATCCATGGGGTCAAAGGTGTTGCAGTGACACCGGTGACCAGAGAGGCTTTCAAATGGAATGGGGGATACGATCTTCTGTGCGTTGGCGGTGAGAATGGTTTCTACATCGAATCCGTGCTTAACCAGCAGGGAACATAGGTTGGGAATCTTATAGGCAGCGATGCCACCGGTGACGCCCAGCAGCACGTTCTTCTTTGCGAGCATATTTGTGTTCCTCCTTCAATTGGGGAGCGGGATTGACCCAAATTTTCACTCTCTATCATATCATTTTTACGCTGAAATACAAGACAAAACTGTTTGGAACTGCAATCCGGAAGGGAGAATGCGCCCGGTACACTTGATTATTTTCACGGATTCAGGTAAAATAATGGCGAAAGGATGTGCCGAAAGATGATTCTTGCCCTGAGTGTAGAGAATACCAATCTGGTGATGGGGTGCTTTGATGGAGAGAAATTGCTGTTTACCTCGCGGATCGCAGCAGATCGGAATAAAACCGGCGATGAGTACGCCATCAGCTTTAAGAGTATTCTCGATATGCATGGCATTGACCGGAGCGGAATCACTGGCAGTATTGTGGCATCGGTGGTCCCGGCGCTGATCCGGGAAATCGTGGCGGCACTGCGGCTGATGCTGGGAAAGGAGCCGCTGCTGGTGGGCCCGGGAGTAAAAACAGGGCTCAACATCCTCAGCGATAATCCTGCGTCTCTGGGCAGTGATCTGGTGGTGAATGCGGTGGCTGCCATTGCGGAGTACCCTGCGCCCCTGATTGTCATTGATTTGGATACGGCCACTACGCTGTTGGCGGTAAATTCCAAAAAGGCCTTTGTAGGCTCCATTATTGCGCCTGGTGTCAGCATTTCAGCACGGGCATTGGCGGCATCCTGCGATCAGCTGCCGCAGATCACCATTGAAGCGCCCAAAGAGCTCATTGGACGGAATACGGTGGACTGTATGAAGTCCGGGGTGGTATACGGCATTGCTTCCATGCTGGACGGCATGGTACAGCGTCTGGAGCGGCAGATGGGCGCAATATGTACAGTAGTGGTGACGGGGCCTATGGCCGATATCATCGTTCCCTGCTGCCAGAGCACCATGATCCAAGACCCTATGTTGCTGCTGAAGGGACTGCGGCGCATCTATGAAAAAAACAACCGGAAGTGACAGTCAGCCGGGCCTTCGGGTTCCGGCTGCTTTCTTATTGGAGGAACTTATGAAACAATTGCATTTGCGCCGGGGCCTGTCCTTGGCGGTGACCATTGCCATGCTGCTGACAGGCTGCTCTCTGGGAGAAGACAGCAGCGTGCCGGAAGCTACCCAGACCGCAGCGGCGGTGCCTACCGCATCGGCAGCTGTGGAAGCCCCTCAGACCACTGCGTCTCCGGTGGAACAGACCGGTTACGGCTATACGGATTCGGAGCAGGAGCTTCAGAATGTGACCTTTGAAAAGCTGGTTCTACTTGGAGGTGCGCCGTGGCTGGTGACCCAGAAGGAGGATGGAAGCTGTCAGGCTGAAGCATTGGAGAGTGGTGAAACAGCAGCGCTTTCGTCCATCGAAGGCAGTCTGCTGGGAGCCTGCGGCGGAACAGACGGCCTATGGTACTGTATCGAACAGGAAGACGGAGTGTCGCTGCGGCAGCTGAATGCGCAGGGAGAGCCCACGGAGATAGAAGATATCACGCTGGGGCAGACCTATCCGATGGATATGGCACTGGATGGAGAAGGGTATCTTTATGTGCTGTGCGCAGATCAAATCCTAGTGTACAACAGCAACGGGAAAAATGTATCCAGTCTGAAGCTGTCCGATGGCATGGGAACCCGACTGGCCGCACTGAAAAATGGTCAGATTGTTTTGACCAGCTCAACGGCAGGATCAGGTCATGCGGTACGGCTGCTGAACACAGAATCCATCGGTAAGGATCTGACGGAGGCGGACAGTCAGTTTATTGCCTACAGTGGATACATGGCTTTGTTGTCCGGGGGCGGGAACCTCTATGCCATGAATACAGACAATAATGAAATGGAGATCCTTCTGAACTGGGTGGATTCCGGGGTATATCCAGGCATCTTGATCGACTGTATTGCCGCCGATGCGGAGAAAATCTGGTATGTGACCAGCAGCGAAAATGGCATGAAGCTGGGAGCCCTGAAGCGGGTGGAGGCCTCTAAGCTGCCCCAGCGGGAGACCATCGATATCGGTGTCAGCAGCAGTGTCGATACAGCCTTGACGGCGCGGATCATGGCACTGGCGGTGGACTATAACCGTTCGCAGGAATCCACACACATCCATCTGGTGGACTACAGCCTTTACGGCGATGGGGACAGTCGGCTGGTGAAGGATGCGGAGGATCTGGATTTGGTGGTGGGAAACCGTGATGTGATGGATGGCGCTGCGCTGACGGATCTGACAAAATACTATGACGAGGAAGTGGGGGAGGATACTCTGCTGGAGGGCGTGGTCAGCGCCACAGAGGCGGATCGGCTGCCCATGAGCTTTTATCTGGAGGCACTGGTAGCCAGCAGCACTCTGGCGGGGACAGAAGAGGGCTGGACGCCGCAGCAATTTCAGGAGACCGTTGCAGCGCATTCGGATATTGCGGTGCTGAAAATGTGCAACAGCTATGATACCCTTGCGGCCCTGCTGCCCGGATACTCCGGCAGTGCGGAGGGGCTGAGTGCGCTGCTGAAAGCGTGCAGTCAGATTCCCGTGGAGGACAGCGCGCTTTATGCCCTTGCAGCAAATGCCAGCACAGACAGTGCGGAGACGCTGGTAGGCACAGGAACGCTGCTGCTTGCGCAGACAGAGCTGAGAGACTTTATGGGCCTGCGCCAGCTGCAGGCACAGGTGGGGGAAAGCATGGTCTTTAAGGGCTATCCCACAGAGTTCGGCAATGGTACAGAGCTTTACTTCCCTGCTTATTTGGGGATACCGGAGAAAAGCGGGCGAAAGGATGCTGCGTGGGAGTTCCTCAAGGAGATCCTCATGGACAGCGGCGATTTCCTTGGTGCCCAGAACATGGGGTTCCCGGTGCTTCAGCAGGAATTTATGGATCTGGCACAGGAAGCCACGAAAAAGGTCACCTATCAGGATGAAAACGGGAATACGGTAGAGCAGGATCCGGTGGTCTGGGTAGGTGGACAGGCGCTGCAGGTCTCACCCTTTACAGAGGCAGAGATCACCGAGCTGGTGGCGTGGATCAGCGGAACCAGTGGTGGATATGGCTGCACACAGCAGCGGCTGGATACCGGTGCTGCGGCACTGAAATCGGTGCTGGAGTCTGGAGCGGATCCCGCAGAGGCTGCCAAGAAAATTGAATAATATAAAATCGGCGTGCTGCAAGCCCATGCAGTACGCCGATTTTTCCTATAGATAGATGACCGAGAAGATCAGAACTGCCAGCAATGCACCCAATAGCAGCAGCACCTGGTCGTGGAGCAGCACCTCCACCGGATCCCCATCGGACTGACCTTCTACGTCAAGACTGTATTTCAGGCAGATCAGGATCACCAGCGGTACTGTCCAGATAAGGTTTTCAGAGCCAACCCGGAGCACGGTCAGATCATCCACGGTCCAGAGAGAGTAGAATACCACCGCAAGGGCAATGCACATATACATGTTCTTATCCAGAAAGCTCTGGTTATAGTATTTCAGCACAGCCCGGGTCGCCCCCTTTTGCGAGAGGAGTTCACCGCGGCGCTTGCCAAGGCCCATGTAAAAGGACACCGAAATGACGGTGAGACACAGCCATTTGCTGGGCTCAATAGAGGTGACAGCGCTGCCATAGAGCATCCGCAGGAGGAAGCCCAGGGCCAGAATGGCGATGTCCACCAGCGGAACATTTTTCAGACCAAGGCTGTAGCCGAGATTCATGAGAAAGTAGGCCCCCAGCAGACCGAGTCCCGCAGGAGAAAGGCCCGAGGCCATATAGCCGCACAGCAGTGCCAGCGCCAGAAGAATGACAGCGTAGATGATGGCATGAGGAACGGAGATTTTCCCGGCGGCGATGGGACGATGACACTTGGTGGTGCTGCATCGGTCCTTTTCGCGGTCCCGAATGTCGTTGATAACGTAAATACCAGAGGCGGTAAGGGAGAATGCCACGAGACCCCACAGAGCGCTCCAAAGCCGCCAAGGCTCCAGCAGATGGCCGCTGCACAGCAGCGGCAGCAGCACCAGTATGTTCTTCATCCAGTGGGCTGGACGGGCAAGACGGATGTATTGTTTCATGGCTTTACCTCAGGGCCGGGAAGAACTGCGTGGCAAATACCAGCGCAGCCTTGAGCGCAGTGACGTTTTTGAGCCCCACGAACAGCATCAGCACCAATACGGCGGCAATTTCCACAATGGGCCAGCGGGACAGCAGAAAGTCGCCCAGCTGGAAGGCCATGGCGATAAATGCCCAGCCAAAATAAAGGCTGTAGAGCATCAGACCGTTATCAATGGTGCCCCAGCCCACGATGCCCAGCAGCAGAAAGGAAAATGCGATCCATGTGCCGCAGATCTTGGAGAAGCGGGCCTTAGGCTTTACCGCAATGCCGCCAGCCGCAGCGGCCAGCATCAAAAAGCCAGTCAAGCGCCAGCGGGTCACAGGCATCATCTGCCAGGAAACATGCCGGTAGGATTCAAAGTCCACATGAGAGGCGGGAGCTGCCAGTGTGGAGCCTGCAAAGTTCACATACTGCATGAGCTTGGAAGTAAGAGGCACATCTGCGCCGGTATAGTACCCATAGCCTTCAATGTAGCTGGGAATGTCCAGAAATGTGGTGAGGCGTCCAGAGAGAATCATAACAGCAAAGAATATGCCGCAGAGCTTCATAGTATTCCATACAAACTTCCGGAAGCTCCGATCCCAGGTGATCAGCGGGAAGAAAATACCGGAGGTCAGCATGGAACCAGTGGCAGCCACATAGCCAAGGGTTCCGCCTACGGGATCGTCCATGAGATAGATCATGAGCACCAGATAGAATACGGCAAACAAATACTGCTCAGCGGTCAGTGAGAAAATCAGAACGGGATAGCTGACACAGAGAATCACCAGAAACAGGGCTTTCCGATATCCTGTGAGCCCCAGCATCCGGGAAATGAGCACCGTGGATACCAAAAACAGCAGCAGCTCCATGACCTGGAGTACGGTAACATAGCTGTTCGGCAGGAAGAATAAGACCTTGGAAATCAGCCACGCGGCCTGCGCAAATGGCATGGAAAATACGCCGAACAGAGGCTGACGCAGATCGTTCTGATCGGCGCCAATGTTGCGGAAGACATCGGTGTGTACCAGATATCCGGAGTCGGCGGAGTAAATCAGATCAAAGTTGTACCATGCGCCATTGACGTGGGCGCCATAAAAGGCCTGTGTACACAGGTAGGTGATGACGATCAGAATAGTAAAGATAATACCGGCGCTAAGCAAGTACATCCGCTCACAAAAATCCGAGGTAATCCAGAAATCCACCGTATGCTTCCAGAGAAAACGGGCAAACCAGCATAGATAGCCGAATACCATCGGCAGTGCCAGCAGCGCCATAAGCCATGGAAGGAAGCGGATCAGTCCCCCTGGCAGGTGCAGAAGGCCAAAGAGCTTCCAGAGCCACCCGCCGCAGGTGGTATAAAAGGTGGATTTTGCGCGATAGACCTCAGCCAGTGCCAGAATCCCGGCGGTAAGGCACAGTCCCCAATGGGTTTCCGAAAACAGAATCCGTAAAAAGTCGGTGCGGAAGATCAAAATTGACAGCAGCAGGACAGAGAGCAGGCCGGTCACGGAAAAGCTCAGCTTGGAGTCTGTCATCATAAGAAGAACGGTGCAGGCAGCACCGGACACCAGTAAGAACAGCCGGGAAAGCAGAGATTCCGTATGAAATTTGACCATGTGCTCACATCCTTCCAGTGTGCGGAAAAACCGCTTCCATCATTATATCTGTCCGGCCACAAAATGTCCAGAAATTCTTCACAAAATCAACAAAGAACCCGTGGATTTGATCCAGTGTCAAAAATCACACGGAAAAGCACAAAAGCACACGGAAAAAACTATGTACAAATTTTCATTCGTACGGTACCATAATATCAGCAAATAAACGGAAGGAGCTATGACATTATGGCAATCTCAGGTAAGTACTTTATCAAGAAATGGCTGCCGGATCCTACGCTGGTCCATGGGCCGGATTTTCAGGGAGGACCTCCCACCGGCGGTCCGGAAGGCGGCCACGGCGGCCCTGGTGGTTCCGGCGGCCCGGCCGGCGGTCCTCCTCCCGCAGTGGAGAAGCCCCATGTGGAGCTGAAGGATCACGGCACACCCCCGGAGCATTTTTTTGAAGGCGAGATCCTCTTTGACTTTGAGCCTCAGCCGGACGGCACCCTGAAGGGCACAGCAGACGGTACACCCATCAACTTTGGCTATTACACTGGAGATGAGTTCTTCAAGGTGGAGTATCCCGCAGGCCCCGGCTGCTGGGAGGTATGGGCCAGAGTAGACAAGGACGGCTATATTGAAGGGATGATCTCGGTTGGCGGCGGCAAGGGCTTCCCCAACCTGGTTTATGGCAGAAAAGTAGAAGAATAAAAGAATAAAGAGAAATCTCCCCCTGCGTATTTTTTTGCGCAGGGGGAGATTTTTAAGCTCAATCCGGGGGCGGTCCTTCTGGCGCTGGGCCGTCCGGAGGCGCACCGCCGCCATCTGGGGGCGCTCCGGGCAGCGCGGTCACCGCTGAGATATTCTTCATAGGCGGTCTGATAGACTTCCAGACAGTCGTCGAGTCCCTGGGCGAGACAGGTCTCCTTGAAGGCTGCCCAGCTGTCGTCGTTGAGCTCTGCGGCAGAGGTCATGAATTTCAGAATTTCCTCAGAGGCATAGCTGATAACCGCAGTCATCTGGTTGGCAATCAGGCTGGTCTCCTCGGTGTTCAGAGCAGCGGCGGTGGGAAGGGCGCGGGAGGTATCATCATTGCTGGTGTCGCTCCAGAGATGGATGGCCGCTTTCTCTTCTTCTGTGTAGCCCACCCACATTTTAGAGACGATATTGTAGATGGGACACTGGTTATAGGTGTTGAGGATCACCGCAAACATCATGTGGAGATTGGGGTTGGGATTATTGGTAATGAAATCGTTAATCTGGGGCTGGCCGTCCACCATGTCATAGGTTTCCCCTTCGATGCCGTAGTTGCTGAGCAGCACGCCTTCATCGGTAAAGAACCAGTCAAAGAATTGAAGGGCCAGTTCGGGATCTTCACATTTGCTGGTCAGGGAATAGCCCTTGTTGTCCGCCAGGGCTACCTGCTGGCCAAAGAGGTACTGGTCGCCTTTTTCTTTCACCAGCTTTGGAATCGGCAAAACGTAAGAATCAGGATCTTCGGTGTATTCCGGAACCTTGTGCATGGAATCGGCACCAAGCCGCCATACGCCGGTATCGCCGGAAGAGACCAGCCCCCAGGCTTCGGATTCCGTGGAGACATTGACATAGAAATCCTTATAGATAATGCCGTCGGCAATCAGATCCCGGATGTATTCCACATATTCCCGATATTCATCGGCCAGAAGACCGGAAGTAACTTTACCGTCCATGACATAGGGGGAAATATCGGTGGCACCGGAGACCTTGAACATGCTGGCACCGAAGATGCCGTCCATATAGGGGATTTCACCGGAGCTGCTGACATAGAGCGTCTGGCTGCAATTGTATTTGTCGTGGATGGCGTAGAGCATGTCGGTAAATTCGCCCAACGTTTCCGGTACGCTGAGATCCAGCGCATCCAGCCAGTCTCCGCGCACCACAAGCCCCATATCGCTGACCGCTTCGTCTTTCAGGGTGTTCATGGAAAGATGGCGGCCATCCGTGAGGACGGTATCCCGGGTGGCCTGATTGGCGTGGTTCATGAGAAGGTCGTAGTAGATGGGGGCATTTTCTTCGATGATGTCGGTCAGGTCAATGATGACCTCATCATCATAAGCGGCTCCCAGACCGCCCACATAGTAATCGGCCGCCTGGATGATATCCGTCAGGTCACCGCTGGCTACCATCAGGTTGAACTGCTCGGTCGCGCCGGTGGCACTGACCTCTTTGAAGGTCATCCGGCAGCCGGTAGCGGCCTGAATATCGTCCAGCCGGGGCAGACTGTTCCAGGAATCTAGAAATTCATCGAAGCCCATGCCCCAGACAGCAAACAGTGAAAACTCTGTTGGATTGTCCGGATCGCCAATGGGATAGCTGAGCCCCTTCACGGTGGAGCCGGTATAGGGGGAGGCATCAGCTTCAGGCAGGGCGGAGTCCACTGTCTCAGGGGTGGCTGCCTGCTCTTGCGGAACTGAAGGCGCAGAGGCCGGTGTGGCATCCGGCGCAGGTGGGCTGTCCGGCGCGGATACAGCTTCCCGTGTACTGGAGTCCGGAACAGTGCTGCCGCCCGTTGTACCGCAGCCGGAAAGCAGCAGAAGTACCGTGCAAAGGGAAAGGGTCAATGCCAAGATGCGACGGATCTTTTTCATAGATTCTCCTCCTTTACAGTAAATATGTACAAATCCAATATATGTAGGAAGAGAAGGCATGTCAATAGGGGGTGGACAATGTGAACATTTTGATATAAAAATGTAGGAGACGAAAACTCCCCTGCCGCAGCGCTGCGGCAGGGGAAAAATCAAGCTTCCGCATGTCGGTGGTTGTAGATCCCACCGGCGATCAGCAGACCGACACCCAGCAGGGCAAGGCATACGGTCAAAGCAAGAAATACCATGGTACCAGTTTGCTGGGTTGTGCTGTAGTAATAGCTGCAAAGACCGGCCAAGAGTGCGCTGATACCCATGACCGGGAAAGCGGCAGCGGTAAAGCGGAGCTTTTGCAGCTCCTTCCGGCTGTGGCCCGGAAGAAGGCCCAACCGGGAAAAGGTGGGGACTAATACAGAGAACAGTGCGGCCATGGTCATGACCTCCAACGGCAGAAGCATGGAGTTTTTAATCAGGCTCTTTACCATATAGTAGAGATAGCCCTTTCCGTAGAGAATCTGGCTCCACAGACAGCCCAGCCCCACATTGACCAGATAGTTGACACAAAACTTTGCGCCGAACAGCCGCAGTACCGTGATCTTTTTCCGATAGAGGAAAAGACTGTAGATCAGAGCACCGGCCATTTCGCTGAGCAAATAGCCCGGGAAATAGGCACCGGAGGGGAAGAGCACATAGTTCAGAGTATCCGTAACGGCGGCCACCATAAGCCCCAGAATGGGGCCGTAAACCGCACAGCCTACAGAGGTGATAAAATAGGTGAAATAGACCCGGAGATTATCGCCTACGGTGATGAAGAAGCCTCCCACCACAATGCTCAGGGCGCAGATCAGGGCTGCAAAGGTCAGTTGTCGGAGATCCTTGATCTCCTTCCATGCAGCGCTCCAATAGCTGGGAGAAAAAATGCTGTTTTCCATAAAAAAACCTCCTGTTATGGCAAATTCTCAGCCACATAGAGGAGGTAACATCCGGTATGCAGCAGCGGGATGCGAGATCTGCACGGCAAAAGCAGGCTTTTTTCGTTCCAGAGACAACTCCCCGTCCTCTGGACACGTAACCCGCAGATCTCTACTCTGCCATTTATTGTGCGGCATTTCAAAAGATATGCCGTTCGTTTATGCGTTTATTATACGTTACCATATGGAAAACGCAAGAGGAAAAAACAAACAAAAAACATGCGATATGTTCCCATACCGCATGTTTCTATTAGCCAATGATCTCCACATTGACACGCTGGCCTCTGCGCTGTGCCACGGACTTGACAATGGTACGGATCTCCTTTGCGATCCGGCCCTGACGGCCAATGACCTTGCCCATATCCTCCGGGGCGACCCGCAGCTCCAATGTGGTTTCCTCACCCTCCAGCTCTGTAACAGTAACTGCTTCCGGGTGATCCACCAGATTTTGCGCCATATAAAGCAGCAGCTCTTTCATGTTCGTACCTCCGAATTAGAGTACGCCGTTCTTCTTGAGAAGAGCGCGCACAGTGTCGGTGGGCTGAGCGCCGTTTTTGATCCACTGCTGAGCCTTCTCAGCGTCGATGGTGACGGTGGCAGGATCGGTCAGGGGATTGTAGGTACCGATCTCCTCGATGCAGCGACCGTCGCGGGGGCTGCGGGAGTCAGCAACAACGATTCTGTAGAAAGGAGCCTTCTTGGCGCCCATTCTGCGAAGTCTGATTTTAACCATGGGTATTTCACCTCCGTAATCTTTTTCTCTCAAATCTATCGTAAAGCAATGTGCTGGTTACGAACCATAGGAATTGGGATCAGCGGCGGCCAAATCCGCCGAAGCCCCTGCGGCCGCCCATGGAACCCATGGAGCCCATGCCGCTCTGCTTTTGCAGGCGTTTCATCTTCTTACTGGCCCCGGGACCGGTAAACTGCCGCATCAGCTTTTGCATGTCCTCAAACTGCTTAAGCAGTGCATTGATCTGCTGCACCTGAACACCGGCGCCTGCGGCAATCCGCTGCTTGCGGCTGTGATTGATGATGCTGGGATTTTCCCGCTCATAGGGGGTCATGGAAAGGATAATGGCCTCGGTACGGCTCAGGGCCTTTTCATCCACCTGAACATTCTTGAGGGCACCGGCATTCATGCCGGGCATCATGCCGAGAATATCCGTAATGGAGCCCATAGACTTGAGCTGTACCAGCTGGTCATAGAAATCCTGAAGGGTGAACTTATTCTTCCGAAGCCGCTGCTCCAGCTCCTGAGCCTTTTTCTGATCCATGGCGGCTTCTGCCTTCTCGATGAGCGTCAGCACATCACCCATGCCCAGAATACGGGAGGCCATGCGGGAGGGGTGGAAGGGCTCGATCTGATCCAGCTTTTCGCCGGTGCCCACAAACTTAATGGGCTTTCCGGTGACGGCTTTGACAGAGAGGGCAGCGCCGCCTCTGGCGTCGCCGTCCAGCTTGGTAAGCATTACTCCGTCGATGTCCAGCTGGTTATTGAATGCGGTGGCGGCATTGACGGCGTCCTGACCGGTCATGGCGTCTACCACAAGGAGAATTTCATCGGGATGGACGGCTTCCTTGATGTTGGAGAGCTCTTCCATCAGGGCCTCGTCCACATGCAGACGGCCTGCGGTGTCGAGGAACACCATGTCAAAGCCTTCTTTTTTTGCATGCTCCACTGCGGCCCGGGCAATATCCACAGGATTTGCCGTGCCCATCTGAAAGACGGGGATGCCAAGCTGACCGCCAACGACCTCTAACTGTTTAATGGCGGCGGGGCGATAGACGTCACAGGCTACCAGCAGGGGCTTCTTGCCGTCTTTTTTCATGAGACCGGCGAGCTTTGCACCGTTGGTAGTTTTACCGGCGCCCTGAAGACCCACCAGCATTACAATGGTAGGAGGCTTGGAGGCAATGGAAATTTTGGAGTTTTCACTGCCCATAAGGGCAACCAGCTCTTCATTGACGATTTTTACAATCATCTGAGCGGGGGTCAGGCTTTCCAATACATCGCTGCCAATGGCGCGCTCTGTGACCTTTTTTACGAAATCCTTGACCACTTTATAGCTGACGTCGGCTTCCAGCAGCGCCAGACGGATTTCCCGCATGGCATCTTTTACGTCTGCTTCCGTCAGTCGGCCCTTGCTGCGGAGCTTTTTGAACGCAGCGGAGAGCTTTTCGGTTAATCCTTCAAATGCCACGGGATCACTCCTTTATAGAGGCAAGTGCAGATTCGATACGGTGGGCAACTGCCTTACCGGCATCGCCCAAGGCGGCAGCCTCATGGGCAGCTGCTAAAAGCTGCTGTTCCGCAGCTTCCAGCCGGAGCATCCGGTCTACGGCGCCGATTTTCTGCTCCATATCCTGAAGCAGTGCTTCGGTGCGGACGATATTATCCCGGACAGCCTGTCGGCTGATTCCTTCCAGCTCGGCAATCTCACCCAGAGAAAGATCCTGATTGTAGCGGAGGTCAAAGCATAGCCGCTGCTTATCGGTGAGCATATCGCCGTAGGTATCAAACAGAAGGGTTCTGTTCAGGGTACTCAGTTCCAATCGAATCCCTCCTGATCGGATGTAAAGGCTTTCTACTTAACAGACGAGATTATAACGCATCATGGGGAAGATGTCAAGAGAAAAACCTTTACAGTCTGAAAAATTTTTCGGCGGCGAATGACGTATTGCGTCTTGTCCGGGGGTATGATAAAATGTCAACCGAGGTGAGGTTGACAATGGAACAGGAAAGCGTATTATCTCTGCTGATGGAGGCGGGGGAAGGATATATCTCCGGGGAGGCCATGAGCCAGCGGCTGGGGATTACCCGTGCGGCAGTGTGGAAGCAGATCGCAAAGCTTCGGCGGCGAGGCTATGTGATCGAGGCGTCTACCAGACTGGGCTACCGACTTTCGGCGCAGCCGGAACCGTTGGAACAGGAGCGCATTCTGGAGCTGCTGGGGGACCATCCGTTTCGGCAGCATATGATTGTGCTGGACAGCGTGGATTCCACCAACAACTATCTGAAGCTTCTGGCGGGACAGGGGGCACCCCACGGTACCATCGCCATTGCCGATGAACAGACCGGCGGCAGAGGCCGGCAGGGGAGGAGCTTTGCATCCCCCAAGGGGGTGGGGATTTACTATTCCCTGCTGCTGCGTCCCGACTGTGCACCGGCTGAGGCCAGCCATCTGACGGCCATGGTGGCGGTGGCTGTCTGTGATGCCATTGAAGCGGCGGCCGGTGTCCGGCCCGGGATCAAGTGGACCAATGACATTATTTTGAATGAAAAGAAGCTGGTGGGGATCCTGACGGAAATGAGCGCAGAGTGGGAGAGCGGAACCCTGCAATATCTGGTGACCGGGATCGGTATCAACTGCAATCATCAGCTGACTGATTTCCCGGAGCCCGTGCAGCCCATGGCCACCAGTTTGGCACTGGAGCTTGGGCATCCTGTGGACCGCTGCCTGCTGGCGGCGGAGCTTACAAAAAGTCTTGGGCATGTGGCAGAGGAGATCATTTCGGGAAAACAGGCATGGCTGGAGCGGTATCGGAAGGATTGCATCACTGTTGGACGGCAGGTGCAGGTGATCCGAGGCGACAGTCGGCGGACAGGACTCGCCACTGGAATTGATGAAAATGGCGGTCTCATAGTTCATTATGACAGCGGGGAGACCGGGGTGGTATA
>OLRG01000672.1_pt1 | contig 31739 bp, 24 predicted proteins | sample 1672331 | NCBI WGS metagenome assembly OLRG01 (sample SAMEA3136672, study PRJEB25190) | human gut metagenome
CCGACCGGCGCTATGTTCTGCTCCATGAGCAGGCTCACATCCGCCGCCGGGACTATCTGACGAAACCCTTGGCCTATGTCGCGCTCTGCTTCCACTGGTTCAATCCCGTCCTCTGGCTGGCCTACCATCTTTTTGGCCGAGACATTGAGACTGCCACGGACCAGGCCGTGATCCGCTCGTTTGGTCGAACGGACACGGCAGGCTACGCCGCCGCTCTGCTCCACCTGGGCCACAAGCCCAGCTTCCCCCAGGCCGTTCCCCTGGCCTTCGGGGAGGAGAATCCCAAGCATCGGGTCCGCTCGGTCTTGTCGTACAAAAAGCCCGCGTTTTGGGTGCTGTTCGTAGCCGTCGTGGCTTGTCTTGCGGCCTGCGTGCTCCTGCTGGGCAATTCCGGCGGGCATATCGACGGGCGGAGCATCGACTACGGTAAGGTCTGGGTGACGGGCGAGGTGCCCGACCTGCCCAAGGACCTGCGGCGGGAGCTTGTCTCGATCTATAAACAGCATCGGTCGGATGTGACCGAGGTGCGTGACCCCGATTTACAGTGGAGTCGCCCCGACGAGGGGTATCCCGTCGCCATCGCTTCACAAAACAGAATGCCGTGGCACACCTACAAGTTCTATTTTCAGAAAGGAAACGCCTATCTGGATTTCAGCAGCTCCATCGGGGAGCACGACGACACCACATACTACCAGCTTGGCCCGGACTTCCAGGCAGCTTACGAAGCCTGGTATGCCAAGCTCAACGACTACCTCTGGAAGACCCGTCCGGATGAACTCTACGCCACCCAGGGCCGGCGGGTCAAGTCGGAGGCGGACGTAGCCAACCTGCTCAACGAGCTGGACTTGTACGCGACCATCGGCACCTACCGGGTGCTCTTCAACCAGACTGAGCCGCCCTTTGATATGACCATTTATTTCCCCGATCCCCCGGTGCTTCAAGTGGAACAAACCACATTCAACCAATATCTGGACGTTGTCGGTGCCGCCGTCCGCTCCCTCAGCCCGGACATTGCCTCTGTCTCCTGGCAGTTTGGGCCAAAGGAGTCCCTTAAATCCCTGGGCCGCTTCTCCTGCACAGCTTCCCCCGTCCAGAACGTCACGGATTTCCAGAACCTCTTCCAGCAGATGAAGGAAGCTCGCGGGAACTTCCTGGACCGGCGGGAAGATTGGGGGCGAGAAACTTCGTCCTATCACTTAAGCCCCATCCTCTACCTGGCCCCCACAGAGTATAAACCCAACGACGAAGACGGCGGAAATAACCTTCTTGTTTCGTTCGACCAGTTTTACGTCAACTTCTCCGGCTCCCTGGGACCCAAGAAGGTCTACAACGAGCCGACGTATCAGCGGGAAACACTGACCGACCTCTCCCAGCTCCAAGCCCTGGGCCTGGACACCAGCCAGTATGAGACGATGACCTGCACCACCGTCCTGGACTACTTACAGCGGGACACCGGTTACCGCCTCTATGAGGCCAACGGCGACCTGTACTTCGCCCACTTCGAGGTGCCGACCGGCACGCCCGACTATCTGATCCAGATGGCGGAGTACCAATACATTCCCTGACCCTCAAAACGGAGGTACTGTAATGGATGGATTCTTACACACCCTGCTCACCATGTCTCTCACCGCCGCCATTGCGGCGGGCGTGGTGATGCTTCTCCGCCTGCTGCTCAAGCGGGTCCCCCGCTGGATCACCTGCCTGCTCTGGGCGGTGGTGCTGCTGCGGATGGTCTGCCCCGGCGGGGTTTCCCTCCCCGTGAGCCTCATGCCGGAGACCGTTTCCAGCGGTGCTTACATTGAGCGGGTTTTGCCCCAGCAAACGCCAGCGGCAGAGGCGCAGGCAACTGTACCGACCCCCGCGACCACAACGCAAACACCCACGAGCAGAGAGACAACTACTGTCACCCCCGCCGCCCAGCAACCCACCGGGCCGGACCGCGACACGGTTTTGACCATCCTCTGGGCCGCCGGTGGCATCGCCTGCCTGGCTTGGGGCGCTGTCTCTTACCTGCGCTTGCGCCTGAGAATTGCAGACGCCATTCTCATCGAGAAAAACATCTATGAAACCGATCAGATCGACAGCCCCTTCGTCTGCGGCTTCTTCCGCCCCCGCATCTATCTTCCCGTTGGCCTAGCGGAACCCGACCGGCGCTATGTTCTGCTCCATGAGCAGGCTCACATCCGCCGCCGGGACTATCTGACGAAACCCCTGGCCTATGTCGCGCTCTGCTTCCACTGGTTCAATCCCGTTCTCTGGCTTTCTTACCACCTCTTCGGAAGAGACCTTGAGACTGCCACGGACCAGGCCGTGATCCGTTCCTTTGGGCGGACGGACACCGCAGGCTACGCCGCCGCGCTCCTGCACCTGGGCCACAAGCCCAGCTTCCCCCAGGCTGTTCCCCTGGCCTTCGGGGAGGAGAATCCCAAGCATCGCATCCGCTCGGTGCTGTCGTACAAAAAGCCTGCGTTCTGGGTCATTCTCGTTGCCGTCGTGGCCTGCGTGGTGCTGGGCGTTCTGCTCCTGTCCAACCGGACCCAAGCCCAGGAGATCACCCTGGATGGGCAGACGGTGCGGCAGGCGTCGATGGTAGACGTTCTCTCCGTCGCAGATAACCGGGTCAGCTCGGACCTGCCCCTCACGGACCTGCCCCTTCTGGTTCCTCTGTCCGACGAGCTGGCGCAAGAGGTGACTGACCTCATCGACCAGGCTGAACAAGGCGAGGAAACCACCGTTTCCGACGCTGAGGACCTGCCCGACAAAACCATTGTGTTCTCCACGCCGAACGGGGACATCTACCAGCTGCGGAACGAATCCGGCAGCTTCTCCCTCTGGCGCAATACCATAGACGGAGACTGCCACCGGAGAACGCTCACCTTCCAGGACCAGCGCATTGAGACCTGGCTGGCCGACGCTGCGGCCTATGTCTCCGTCGGGCGGGCCGATGATCTGTATCAGCTCCGCACGCCCTACATCGGCAACAACGTCGCCGTGGCCAACGTCGTAGGATCGTTCCAGCTAAACGAGGTGCTTGGCCCATACACCATCGAGCTGCAAACCAGCCAGGAGCCGTATGGCATCATCCTGCATCTGGAGCAGGACCTGACCAGCGAGACGGCCCGGCGGTATCTGGAAGAAATGTCTTCTCTGATTTTAGCCCTCATCGACAACGCCGGGTATGTCGCTTATACCACCCCGTCTGAGCCGACGCCGCAGGATACCGGGGCGATCACGAAAGAGGCAAACCCCAAGATGAACCAGCCCGACCCGGAGACCTTCCGCCTGCTGTACGCCACCCACTTTACCCGCATGGAGCCGTATTATCCCGGCAAGCTCACCGGGGACTGCTACACGGTGAAAGACCTGCTGTATTTCAACGCCACGTTGGTCGAGAAGCCCCAGGCCACCGTAGCCGAGACCAAAGCCTACTATGAAAACTTTAAGCTGGTCTGGTCCGGCAGCACTCTGGCCGTGCGCTGGGCGGATGGGTCCGAACAGGGGCAGAGCGTCTATCGAGACACCACGCTGGAAGACGGCTCCCCCCTGCCGGAGATCCTTCGGACTCCCAGCGGCCAGCGCTTTGACATGTATGACGAAGAGACTTATGCCTGCTGGCGTTTTGTCAGCTTCAAGGCGAACGAAGACACCGGTTATCGCTGCTATCTAAAAGGTGAGAGCACCTATTTCGCCTACTACTCTCAGGGCCAGCTGGCTTACTTGGCCGAGGTGGAGCGGGGGATCGGATAACCAAGAGACGAGACAAGGAGGAACCTATGGAAGGATTCTGCTGCACCCTATTGAGCATGAGCCTGGCTGCCGCGCTGACGGCGCTGGGCGTGATGGTGGCCCGGTTGTTTCTCTATAAACTGCCGCGGGCGCTGATCTGCGGGCTGTGGCTGGTGGTGCTCTTCCGCATGGCCTGCCCGGTGAGCGTTTCCCTGCCGGTGGGCCTGGTGCCCCAGGGGGTGGCGGACGGGTCGATCGCCCAGTTCGTGCTGTCCTCCTCCCGTCCTCTGCCGAGCGGGGCGCAGGTCGCCCCGCCCACCGGCGGGACGCCGGAGGGGACGCAAACCGCACCCGCCCCGGAAGACTCCCCCAGCGAAACGACCGTTGCGGAGACCCCCCATTGGCCTGTGATCGCCTTCGGCGTCTGGGCGGCGGGGGCGGCTGTGGCTGCGCTCTGGGGCGTGGTGACGTACTGCCGCCTGCGAAAGCGCATTGACGACGCTGTGCTCCTCTCCGAGCATATTTACGAGACGGACCAGATCGACAGCCCTTTCGTCCTGGGCTTTTTCCGCCCGCGCATCTATCTCCCCGTGGGGCTGACGGAGCAGGAGCGGCGCTATGTCCTCCTGCATGAGCAGGCCCACATCCGCCGCTGGGACCACCGCTTCAAGCCCCTGGCCTATGCCCTGCTGTGCCTGCACTGGTTTGACCCCATCCTCTGGATCGCCTACCGGCTGCTCTGCTTAGACATCGAAATGGCGACGGATCAGGCCGTCCTGCGCCGCCTGGATCACGAGGAACACACCAGCCCCACAGAATACGCCGCTGCCCTGCTCCACCTGAGCCGGGACCCGCGGGTCCCCAGCGCCGTCCCCCTCGCCTTTGGGGAGGAGGACGCGAAGGAGCGCATCGTCTCCCTGCTCCGCTACCGCCGCCCGGTGATGGGGGTGCTGGTGGCCGCCGCGCTGGTCTGCCTGGTGCTGGGGGTGGGCTTTGCGGGCAACCACAGCACCGCCGCCCCCGCCCTGGGCCTGACCCGCATCACCCAGGGAACGCTGACCGGGGCAACCGGCCCCGTGGCCCTGACCGAGGACCAGCAGCGGGAAGTTGTCGAGCTTCTGAACCACACAAAGAAAAGCAGCTACACCCCCTGCGAAGACCCCGGAAGGCCGGAGGGGACGGTCAGTCTCTCCAACCAGGACGGCTCTGTCGAGTACCGTCTCCTGTTTCAGGGGACGGACCTGCCCCGGCTGGTCCAGGTCCGCAACACCGGCGAGACGCGCACCTGCCGCAGCGCTGTCTTTTCCTATTCTGAAGCCGGGGACTTTTTGGGCGGGGACCGGAAAAATCTCATCCAGAAATGGAGCGCCTGGTGTTACGAGGCGGATGTCTGCGCCTTTCCTGACCGGGCCGGTCAAATCTACGCCGCCCGCGTCTCCGATGCCGCAGACCCCGCCGCCTGCGAAGCCCTCTTAAAAACAATGGACCTGGAACGCACCCTCGGCCCATATACTGTCACCAGCCAGCCGGAGGGGCAGGGCTGCAATATCGTCCTCGCCCTCACCCGGCAGCCCCCGGACGCCGCCGCCCGCGAGCGGACCAACCGCTGGCTGACCCTCCAGGGCAGCTTCTTCCTCGCTCTGGCCCAGAACGCCACCCACTTCTCCTGGTACTACCCCGACGGCGCCGGCAAGCAGGCCGAGCCCCTCCGGGGCTGGGAGCCGGAGAACGTGACGCAGGAGGTATTTTTCGAGCTGTACTCCCACCGTGACCTCTGGTGGTGGGATGCCCTGTGCCTGAACACCAGCTGCTTCTACTATCTGAACTGGGAGTATCAAGTCGAGGTCCATCACCCTGGCTACGCCATCGCGGAAATTCTCTACAACGGAAGGCCCGATCTCCTGGACCAGGACTGCGCTTCGTTCTACTTCCTGCCCACAGCGCAGGGTGAGTCGTTCCAGGAGGGGTCGTATGGTTACGGCACAGACATCCAATACCAGCCCCTCCAAGACCTGACCTGTCCCGACCCGGAGGACCCCACCCGCGACCTCTTGGCTGACCGTGGCATCCGGGAAGGCTACGCTGTGTGCGATGAGTGGGAGGGGACCCTGCGGGATTCGGGGGACCACTTGTATATAGGGCAGGATGGCCTGTATTACGCAAACAGCATTTCGGATGAGATGGGGCAGAGGGAGCTGCGTTATCTCTTCCGGCTGCGGGAGACGGAGGTGGGGTTTGGGTGGGTGACGGCACCGGGGATGGGGTCTTAGGTAGTACCTTAGTGCACGACCGATTCCGTGCGCGACGTGGCCCTCATCCGACCCGGCTCTAGCCGGCCCACCTTCCCCCTCGGGGAAGGCTTTGGGTGGTGCCGTTGCCATAGATAAAAGGTATTACTTTTCAAGTTTGTACCGCGTCCCGAGAGCCTTCCCCGAGGGGGAAGGTGGACGCGAAGCGGACGAATGAGGGCTACCTACCGCAACTGAGCCGTAGTGTACCAACCCACCACCGCCCCCCATGGAACCAGTCATAAAATCATTTGGCGCAGCCAAACTCCATGAGTCACCTGCCGCAAGCACTCCGCAGTGTACGAAAGCAACACCGCACGATGCGCACCCCACCAATCCAATCCGCCGCCTCCGGCGGCCACCATCAAGGAGGTCCCCCATGACCAAACACCCGCTTCTCTTCGTTGCCCTGCTGAGCCTCCTCTCCGTCGTTGCCGCCCTCATCATCCTCCACTTCAGCCCCGGCGAGCAGGGCGGCCAGCTGGAGGGCGTCGCCATCACTCAAGTTTCTGTTCTGGAGGAGGACGGCGGGGAGATCCCCCTCTCAGATAGCCTGAGCCGCCGCCTGGTCACGCTGCTGCGGCAGTATGATCGGCTCTCCTACTCTGCCCTCCCCAGCTACACCCCCCAGCCCGGCGACCTGCTGCTCACCGGCCCGAATCACGGGACCTGCTTCTACCTCACCGCAGACGCTCCCCCGACCCTGGTGCGGGTCAACCACGACGGCTATTCCGCCGCCGCCAAGCGGTCTGCCGACGGTGCCTCCCTGGGGGCGGACCCGGCCTATGCCCAGTGGCGGCAGGACTTGGCCGCCTATCTAAGCCCCTGAATTTCCCCACAAAAATCCCCCTGCTCGGCGTGAGCAGGGGGATTTTCGTCTCGGTATGTATGAAGTTCAGCGGAACTGCCCCGTCTTGGGCAGCACACTCTCCCGTTTGGCCTCTTTGCGGGCATACGAGGTGGGGGTGCGGCGGTAGTGGATGCTGTTGTCCTCCACATAGGCTTCCAGATAGCCCAAGCCCCGGAGATAGTTCAGGTAGGACAGGCTGGACGACTCGAAGTAGGAGACATCCGAGAGCTTCGTCGCCGTAATATGATAGGTCCGGCAAATGTCCGACGTCAGCTTTTTGGGGTCCGTGGGCTGGTCGATGAGGTCCAGCAGGTCCAGCATCCGCTCGGCAAAAAAGCGGGCCTCCATGTCAACGAGGGGAAGGATCTCATCATAGACGCCAAAATGCGCCACGATGAATTTATCCGCCGGTTCCGACCGCATCTTCCGCATGGAGTCCAGATAATCCCGCACACGGAAGGCGAAGGGGAATTTCGAGTGGTGCAGGGTCCGCCCCGTCATCATGGCGTCACCTAAGTAGAGCACGTTGTCCGCCGTCCGGGTGCAGATGTGATCGACCGTGTGGCCGGGGGTGTGGACGATGTCAAACTCCGCGCCGCAGAACGTGATGTGATCCTCGGTGGGCAAAATGATCCGGTCGACCAGGCAGGGGGTCCCCTTCACGGCGTCCCAGCTCTCCAAGTCCTCCGGCGGGAGCAGGTAGCTCGTCACGTTCAGGCCCAGATAAGACATCTGGTGCCCCGCCTCGCCCAAGCTCATGGCCAGCTTGGCCCCGTATTTCTCTTTCAGATAGGCCACGTTGCCCATGTGGTCGATGTGCGCGTGGCTGCAGATCACGCCCACCGGCTCCAGGCCGTAGTTCGTCAGGGCCTCCTGCAGCTCCTCCCGCTGCTCGACCAGGCCTGTGTCCAGCAGGATGCACTTGTGCGCATCCAGGCGATACACCGGGATCAGCTCCCAGCTTTTCAGCACCCAGGTGTTGTCCTTTACTTGTTCCAGTTCCATATATCTTCCCTCCTGACAGGCCGGTTGTCACAAAACCACCCCGTCGGCGGCAGCTTGACCAAAGGCCGGTCGCCGGGGACGGAGACTTTGCGATAGACCAGCGTATTTTCCTGGATTTCCAGGGCAAGCCAGCCCTGGTCCGTCAAATAGTTGAGGTAATTCTGGCTGGCCTGTTCAAAATAGGCCAGCGACCGGGGGCTTTTGGGCCGCGCCCGGTCGTGTGCGCAGATGGCCTGCGTCAGCAGCTTGGGCGTGGTCACTTCGTCGATGCGGTCCAAGAGGTCCAGCATCCGCTGCCGGAAAAAGCGCAGCTCCAGGTCAATGAACGGCAGGATCTCTTGGTAGATCCCCTTGTGGGCTACAATATACTCCGCCGCCTTGACCTCCCGGAGCTTCACCAGCGTATCCAGATACTCTCCAACAGAGATGGCATAGGGAAATTTGGCGTGGTGCAGGATGCGCCCCGTCATCATGGCGTCGGCCAGATACAGCACGTCGTCCGGGGTCCGCACGCTGATGTGGTCGATGGTGTGCCCCGGCGTGGGCAAAATTTCAAACTTCGCCCCGCCGATCTCCACCGCCCGCTCCCCCGGCAATAAAATGCGGTCGGGCAAACAGGGGGCGGTGCCCAGCTCCGGGTACTGCCCAAAGGCCCCCATGTTGAAGTTATAGTATTGCAGCTGGATGCCCAGGGGCGACATGATCTGCGCCGCCTCGCCCAGGCTCATAATGACCTGCGTTCCCCGCATTTTCTGGAAATAGGCGTTGCTGCCCATGTGGTCCATGTGGGCGTGGCTGCACAGAATCGCAACCGGGTCCAGCCCCGCCGCGTCCAGCGCGGCCTCCAGCTCGTCCCGCTGGTCCCAGGTGCCGGTGTCCAGCAGAACGCAGTGGTGGGCATCGAGCTTGTAAAGGGGGATCAGCTCCCAGCTGTCCAGGACCCAGGTGTTTCCTTTTACTTGCCGCAGTTCCATGCTACCCTCCTCGCGTTACACGCGATGGTCCTTCGTGATCCACAAGCTCCCCAACACAGTCTCTCCATCGTACAGCACCGCCAGCTGCCCCGGTGTGGGGGCGCGGGCGGGGGTCTTCAGCTCCAGGCGTCCCCCGCTGCCCTCCCGGTAAAACACAGCCGGTGTCTCCGTCTTTGAGTGGCGCAGGCGGACCGTCACCTCGGCTTCCTCTTCCAGGGGTGCCAGGCGGTTCAGCGCCTCCCCCCAGACGGCATCGGCCATGAGGTCGGTCCCGTCGGACAAGACCACCTGGTTCTTCGCCGGTCGGATGGCCGAAACGAAAAGCCGGTGCGCCGCCGGGATGCCCAGCCCCCGCCGCTGGCCGATGGTGTAGTGGTGGATGCCCAGGTGTCGGCCCAGGACGTTCCCGTCCCGGTCCACAAAGTCCCCCGGCGGGGGGACCTGTCCGCGCTGGTCCAGCCAGGCGGCGTAATCCCCCTGGGGGATGAAGCAGATCTCCATGCTGTCCGGTTTGTCCGCCACGGGGATGCCATACCCCCGCGCCAGTTCCCGGACCTGGGTCTTCTCATAGCCCCCAATGGGAAAGAGGAGGCGGCCCAGCCACTGTCTGGGCAGGCGGGCCAGCATATACGCCTGGTCGTTGGTGTGCGCCCCCCGGCAGAGGGCGGGGCCATATTCCGTCTGTCGGATGCGGGCATAGTGCCCCGTGGCGACGAACTGCGCCCCCACTTCCTCCGCCCGCCGAAACAGGGCGGGGAATTTCACCGTGGGGTTGCACCGGGCGCAGGGCAGGGGCGTCCGCCCGGCCAGATAGTCCCGCTGAAACGGGGCCATGACCTCCGTCTCCAGCTCCTGCCGGATGTCCCCGGCGGAGAAGGGGATGCCGATGCTCTCCGCCACCTCTGCGGCGGCCTCCCGGCCCCCTAAGCCGATGTCCAGCCAGTGGCCGTAGACGGTGTACCCCGCCTCCACCAGCAGGCGGGCCGCCACAGCGGAATCGACCCCGCCGGACAGGCCCAGCACGACAGTTTTAACCACCCTGCACCGCCCCTTTGGGCCGGACCGACGGGGCCCCATGCTGCTCGATGAGCGCAAGCTGATCGGTGTCGATGAGATACTCCAAATAGGGGCGGATGTACCGCTCCAAATGCAGCCCGCGGGCGGGGTGGCCCACGGGCAGGTCAAAGGCCGTGACCACGGCGGCGTAAAACTCGCTGTACGTCATGGGGCCTTTCACCAGGTCCGCGCAGGCCGCCAGCTGGCAGTGAACGCGGTCGATGTTGGCCTGGGCCAGATCCGCCACGGAGCCGTAACGCAGGCCCTTGTGACAGAAGATGTAGGCATCGCAGTCCAGCTCGCCCACGACCTGCTTGCTCTTCAGATCGTCGGCCAGGTCAAAGGCAAAGGGGACCATGGCCTCGGCCAGCACGTCCTCGGTCATCAGAGTATCCCCGGCAAAGCAGACGTTGTCGGGTGTGATAAAACACACATGGTCCGGAGAATGGCCGGGGGTGCGGACCACCTTCAGCTCTGCGCCGCACAACTCTACCGTATCCTCGTCCAAGCCGATCACCCGGTCCACCGGGCAGACCAGATGCTGCAAGCGGGGGATGGTGCGGATCATCCCCATGGTGAAGTTGAAGAGATGGTTTTTCAGGCTCTCTTCGTTCCGCACGATGTCCGCCTCCAGCTGTGGCAGGCAGACAGCCGCCCCATAGGTTTCCTGGAAATACCGGGAGCTTTCATGGTGGTCATAGTGCATGTGGGTGCAGGCCACCCCCACAGGGGTCCAGCCCACCTCTTTTAAGGCCGTCTCGATGGGTGCAATGAGCTTCCAGCTGCCGGGGTCCAGCAGGAGGCAGCGGGTGTCGTCGAGCTGGTACACGCCAACAAGCTGGGGGCCGTCCAGCACCCAGGTCTTGCCTTTCACGTTCGTCAGTTTCATCTTGGCTTATCCCTCCTGTAGGGCGATCATCAGGGCGGCAATGTCCGCCGGGGAGACCCCGGAGATGCGGGCCGCCTGCCCCAGGCTTCTGGGCCGGATGGCGGTGAGCTTCTGCCGGGCCTCCAGCCGCAGGCCTGCCAGGGCCTCGTAGTTCAGGTCCTCCGGCAGGAGCTTGCCCTCCAACCGGCGCATTTCCTCCACCTGCCGCTGCTGGCGGGCGATGTAGCCCGCGTACTTCAAGGAGATCTCCACCTGTTCCGCCACCTGGGGGGACAGCGCCGGACGGCCGGTGTCCAGCGGCGCCAGGTCTGCATAGGTGATCTTGGGTCGGCGGATCAGATCGGACAGGCGCACGCTGTTCTTCGCCAGTGGCTCTCCCTTGGCCTCCAGGAGCGCGTTGAGGGCGGGGCTCACGGGCAGGCCGGTGTGTTCCAACCGATCCACCTCCCGCTTGACCTGCCGGTACTTTTCCTGCACGGCGTCATAGCGCTGCTGGGAAATGAGGCCGATCTCATAGCCGATGGGCGTCAGCCGCTCGTCGGCGTTGTCCTGGCGGCAGAGCAGGCGGTACTCCGTCCGGGAGGTCATCATGCGGTAGGGCTCGTTGGTCCCCTTCGTCACCAGGTCGTCGATGAGGACGCCGATGTAGCCCTGGCTGCGGTCTAAGATCATGGGGGCCTTGCCCAGCAGCTTCCGGGCGGCGTTCACCCCCGCCACGAAGCCCTGCACAGCGGCCTCCTCATAGCCGGAGGAGCCGTTGAACTGCCCCGCGCCGTACAGCCCGGCCACTTTTTTGTGTTCCAAAGTAGGCAGAAGTTCGGTGGGGTCCACGCAGTCATATTCAATGGCGTAGGCCGGGCGGGTCATCACCGCCTGCTCCAACCCCGGCAGGGTGCGGAGCATGGCCACCTGCACGTCCTCCGGCAGGGAGGACGAAAAGCCCTGGACATAAATCTCTTCGGTGTCTAAGCCCATCGGCTCCAAGAAAAGCTGGTGCCGGGGCTTGTCCGCAAAGCGGACGACCTTATCCTCGATGGAGGGACAGTACCGCGGCCCCACCCCCTGGATGATACCGGAGAAGAGGGGGGAGCGGTCCAGATTGGCCCGGATGATCTCGTGGGTTTTCTCGTTGGTGTAGGTGATGTAACAGCACACCCGGTTGGCCCCCGGCTTCTGGCTGGCAAAGGAGAAGGGGACGGCGTCCTCGTCCCCCTCCTGCCGTTCCAGCTGGGAGAAGTCGATGGACCGGGCGTTGACGCGGGGGGGCGTGCCCGTCTTGAACCGGCGCAGGGTCAGGCCCGCGTCCAGTAAGCTCTGGGTCAGCTCGTCTGCGCCGAACATCCCGTCCGGGCCGCTGTGCTTGGTGACCGAGCCGATGATGGTCTTGCCGCCCAGATACGTCCCGGAGCAGAGAATGACGGCGTCGGCCCAATAGACCGCCCCGGTGTTCGTCTGCACGCCGGTGACATGGCCGTTCTCGGTCAAGAGCTTCGTGACCTCCGCCTGCTTGACCCACAGGTTTTCCTGGCGCTCCAGGGTCGCTTTCATGACCTTCTGGTACTCCCGCCGGTCGGCCTGCGCCCGGAGAGAGTGGACGGCGGGGCCTTTGCCCCGGTTCAGGATGCGGTACTGGATGCAAGCCTGGTCGGCCGCCTTGCCCATTTCGCCGCCCAGGGCGTCCAGCTCCCGGACCAAATGGCCCTTGCCGGTGCCGCCGATGGCGGGGTTACAGGGCATGTTGCCCACAGCGTCCAGATTGATGGTAAAGCACAGGGTCGAAAGCCCCAGCCGGGCGCAGGCCAGGGCCGCTTCGATCCCGGCGTGCCCCGCGCCGACCACTGCCACCCGGCAGCGGCCCGCTTCATAGGCCGTCGGCCCAAGGTTCCGTTCGTCCATCACAGTCTCCTTTCAAGGGGTCAAGGGATCAGAGCAGCATTTCCACGAGGAAGACCACCACGCACCCGGCAGCGGCCACAAAGAACAAATTTCCGCTGAACCAGGCGACCAAAACGCCCACGATCAGCGCCGCCAGACCGGACCATACGCTGTCCGTGGCGTGCAGGATGGCGGGGAAAGTCATGGCTGCCAGGGTCACATAGGGCACATAGTAGAGGAAGGAGCGCAGAAAGCGGTTCTTGATCTCCCGGCGGATGAGGGTCAGGGGCAGGACGCGGATGAGGTACGTCACCACCGCCACCACCAGAATATAAACATAGTTGTTATGGGTCACGGGGTCTCCTCCTCTCCGGGTTCTTCGTCCTTCACCGGGAACAGCAGCGCCGCCCCGGCGGAGAGGACGACCGTCAAAAGGATGAGCTTCGTGCCCGAAGCGATCCCGGCAAAAATCGGCAGGCTCTCCAGCAGGAAGCTGGCGGCCATGGACGCTACCACCACGCCCAAGATCAGCTTGCTCTTCCGGGCGGCGGGGATGATGACCGCCAGGAACATGCCGTACAGGCCCACGCTCAGGGCGCTGACCACGTTGGCCGGCAGGATATTCCCCACCGTCGTCCCCAAAAAAGTCCCCAGCGACCAGCCGGGGATGGCGATGCTCATCATACCAAAATAGTACCAGGGGCTGACTTCCTCCGGCTCGGCAATGGCCATGCCAAACATCTCATCCGTCACGGCAAAGCCCACCGTGAGGCGCTGCCACAGCTTGGTCTTGGGGGAGAGCTTCTGGCTCAAGGAGCAGGACATGAGCAGGTAACGGGCGTTGGTCACCAGCTCTAAGATGGCCATTTCCAAATATCCGCCCTGGGCGGCCATGAGGGTAAAGGCGGCGTATTGGCCCGCCGAGGCGTTGACCAAAAAGCTGGTCAGGGTCGCCTGAACGGCCGACAATCCGGCGTTTCGTGCGGTGATGCCCATGGTAAAGGCCACCGCCAAATAGCCCAGGGAAATGGGAACGCCCACCCGAAGCCCTCTGGTGTATTGCTTTCGTTTCATAGGTTCTCTCTGTTCATCTCATTCCAAAATTACGCAAATCATTTTTATTCTAATTTTATTCTAACACGACCACCGGCACATCCGGGCGGTTGAAGAGCCGGAAAGCCGGAAACTGGTTGCCCAGGCCGCGGGAGGCGACCAGCTGGCCGTAGGGCAGGTCGTAGAGACCCGCCGTGTAGCTGGGGAAAAATTCTCGGTGCGGCCCGATGAGGCCGTCCGTCCCCGGCAGGCGGATGAGTCCCCCGTGGGCGTGGCCGCAGAGGGTCAGGTCGATGTGGGCATCGACATATTCCTCGATGCGGGTGTTTCTGTGGCTGAGCAGGATCTTGTAAACGTCCCCTTGCTCCTGCCGCACCTCTTCGGACAGCTCTGCGATGGTCTTCTGGTCGGCGTAGCCATTGCTGTCCTCCGCGCCTAACAGGGCGATCTTGTCCCCGCCCCGCTCCAGCATCACATAGGTGTTGGAGAGGACGTGGACGCCGTTTTCTTCCAGCAGCGGTTCCAGCTCCTGAACTGCATGGGCAGCCCACTCGTGGTTGCCGGTGACGTAATAGGTCGGGGCCACGCCGGCCAGGCCGCTGGCCACGGCGGGGATCATGGCAAGCTGGCTCTTTTCGTGCAGAATATCGCCCACGATGGCGATGAGATCCGGGTGCAGGTCTTTGACGTATTGGATGAGCTTCTCGTTTCCCGCGCCAAACTCCTTCGCATGCAGGTCGGAGATGAGAACGATGCGGTAGCCCGCGAACCCGTCCGGGGCCGAAGCGATCTCAATTTCTTCGCTGCTCAGCCCGTTCTGCTGCCACCAGAACCACCCCGTCAGGGCGGCAACCACCAGCACGAAAGCCAGAAATCGGGTCAGACAGCCGGACCGGCGCCGCCGACGCCGCCTCCGGGATCTCTCCGGCGGGGCGCCGATCCGCTGCTGCCAGTCAGCGTCTTTAATCATGGTCGATATAGAAGGGCTTCATCAGGCTCTTCTGCTCGGTGGAGTCTTTCTGCCGGTTGGCCGGCGGCTCGATTCTGGGGGGGATGCGGTTCCGCCCCCGGTTGGACCGGGCGGGGTTGCGGTCCAGGGGAGACCCGGCCTTTTTCATCGGAACGGGTGCCCCCTTCTTGGGCAGCTCCCGCCGCTTGGGGGCCTGGGCCGTCTGTTCGGGGTGGATGGCTTTCACCGCCTTGGTCGGCTCCTGGGCCTGGGCCTTGGCAGTGCGGTTCTTGCTCCGCCGGTCGTTTCGATTCCGGCCGTTCCGCTCGGCGTTGTCGTTCTGGCCTTGGGCCTGGTGCCGCTGTTTGGCGCCGTGGCTGTGGGTCCGGTCGTTCTGGGTTTTATGGTTGGGCTTATAGTAATGATAGACAGGCTTCGCCGCCAGCAGGCGGGCGGTGGCGTCCATGATGACCTCCCCTTCCAGCGGGTCCCGGTGGGGCGCATAAGATGCCTCTTCCGCGTCCGTAGGCTGGGCGGCTAAGAAGTCGGACAGGCTGCCCAGATTTTGCTTCCCGTGGGGAAAAATCCGGCGGGTCTTTTCCGGCTTGGGGGCAGGCTGGGCCTGCTGCTGTGCTTCTGGCGCAGCGGCTTCGGTGCGATGCTTGCCCCGGCGGCGTTTCCGGCTCTTGGATTCATCGGCAGGCGCTTCGGAGGCCGCAGCCTGCTGGGCTTTCTCGGCCTGCTCCGCTTCCTTCGCCGCTTTCTGGGCGGCTTTTTCGGCGGCGGCCTGCTTGCGGGCGGCGTTCTTTTCGCGGGCGGCCTGACGGGCTTCCGCGTCTTCGGGATACACCAAACGGCCCTTGCTGTCTTTCTTCGGGGCCTCGAAGACCTGCATGGGGTAGTCGTGCTCCCGGCGGGGGATGGGCTTTTTCAGCAGTTTCTCAATGTCTTTGAGCATGGGCAGCTCGCCGTAATCGCAGAAGGAGATGGCCGTGCCCCCCTTCCCTGCGCGGCCCGTCCGGCCGATCCTATGGATATAGGTTTCGGGGACCTCGGAGAGGTTGTAGTTGAAGACATAGGACAGGTCCTCGATGTCCAGGCCACGGGCAGCGATGTCCGTGGCGACCAGGACCCGCAGCTCCCCGGACTTGAACTTCCGCAGGCTCTCCTGCCGGGCGGTCTGGGACTTGTTGCCGTGGATGGCGGCGGCGGTGACGCCCTTGCGGGTCAGGTCCCTGGCCACTTTGTCCGCGCTGTGCTTGGTGCGGGTGAAGACCAGGGCGCTGCTCACGTTCTCCTGCTGTAGGATCTCCAGCAGCAGGTCCGTCTTGTTCTTCCGGTCCACCAGGCAGACCTCCTGGCGGATCACTTCCACAGGGGTGGAGATGGGGGCCGCGGCGACCTTCACCGGGTCATGGAGCAGCGTGTCCACCAGGTCCAGGATCTCCGGCGGCAGGGTGGCGGAGAAAAACATGGTCTGCTTCTTCTCCGGCAGGAGCTTGATGACCTTGCGGACATCGTGGATAAAGCCCATATCCAGCATCCGGTCGGCCTCGTCCAGGACGAAGATCTCCACCTGCGACAGGTCCAAAAGCCCCTGCCCGGCTAAATCTAACAGGCGGCCGGGGGTGGCGGTGAGAATATCCACGCCCCGCTTGAGCTTCTCGACCTGGGGGGCCTGGCCCACGCCGCCGAAGATGACGGTTTCGGTCAGGGGCAGGTGCTTGCCGTAGGCGTGGAGGTTGTCGTCGATCTGAATGGCCAGCTCTCGCGTGGGGGTGAGGATGAGGGCGCGGATGGGTTTGCCGTGGCCTTGTGCGGCCAGGCGCTGCAAGATGGGCACGCCGAAGGCACAGGTCTTGCCCGTGCCGGTCTGGGCGCTGCCCAGGACATCCCGCCCGGCAATACCGGCGGGGATGGCCTTTTCCTGGATCACGGTGGGCGTCTCATAGCCATACTCGGCCAGAGCGGTTTGAATGGGCGCCGCGATCCCAAGGGATGCAAAGGTTGTCATAAAACGAATAGCTTCCTTTCCTGCGTCCCCTTTCCGCTGGGGGGCGCGTTGGGTTTTCAGGGTTCCTCTTCGAGGAAATAGGTGGCTTCCATGTCAGCCACAGACAGGGCGAAGGCCAGAGGATACTTGGCAAAGGCTTTGCCGACCAGGCGGCTGTCTTCCGTCCCGGAAAAGCCCATGTGCCAGCGGATGGCCATGGCCTCTTCTCTCGTCAGCCGGACGAAGCCGTTGACCACATAGACGGATTTCTCCCCATGGCCATAGGGCAGGGGGTCTTCATATTGATACGTGGGGACCTTGGTCCACTTGCCGTCCTCCCCCTTCACGTTGCGGGTGGAGGGCTTGTAGCAGCCGATCTTGCACACGTCATGCAGCAGAGACACCAGAGCAATGGACTCCTGGCTGTACTCCAGCCCATACAGGTCCGTGACCCGTTCGCGGGCCAGGTAGTCCGCCAGGCAGTGGTAGACGTTCAGGCTGTGCTCACACAGGCCGCCGGCGTAAGCCCCGTGGTACCGGGCGGACGCAGGAGCGGTGAAAAAGTCGCATTTGTTGGTCAGGTAATCCAGCAGGGCCTCTGCCCCGTCCCGGTGGATGTGCTCCTGAAACAGTTCGATAAATTCTTCCTTGGCCGACATGGCTGCAAGACCTCCTCTGACGGATGGGCGGCGGTCTGCCGCGCCCGAATACTTTATTTTAGCACAATCCAGGGGGATTTTCACGGCTTTTTGCCGCTCCCCAGAAAAAAGGGCACCTGGCACAAATCTGGCCAGGGAGAAGCCGTGTTTTCATTTCACTTTTCTCAGGCCAGACACAGCAAAGGCCGAGGACACGACGCCCCCGGCCTCTTTTTACAACACAAAGCAAACTCCTTGCGAACTTTGTCAAACGGATTATTTGTTAAATAAGTTACTGTGGGTCCCAGTACGAGCCAAGGTCAAAATCAGGATGTTGTCTTCTAATTTGTAGATCAGTAGCCAATCTGGTAGTATGTGACATTCCCGGTAGCCATTCCAATTTCCGCTGAGCGCGTGATCCCGGTTCTTTTCTGGCAGGGATTCTCCCAACGCCAATTTTGCGATGATGTCTTCCAAGAGAGAAATATCAAGGCCTCGTTTCATAGCCAGCTTGTAGTCTTTTTTAAATTGCGAGGTGGGCTTGACAGTATATTTTGATGCTCTCATTTCTTGAGATCCGCGAAGAGTTCGTCCAGATCCGTATAACCTTTTACGGACGGGTCTCTGGCGATCCGCTCTGCTTCCAGCATGGCGGCTATCGTCTCTTGATTGGGTTGCTCCATTTTGATGGCAAAGGGGATCCCACCCTCCCGCAGAGACTGACGAACAAAAATATTAAAGGCTGTGGAAAGATTCATGCCGAGTTCAGAAAACAAGGCATCTGCTTGCGCTTTGAGGTCAGCGTCCATTCGGATGCTGATGTTTGTCGTTGTTCCAGCCATAGTATCAACTCCTTCTTGCTGGCATGTGCTGGCATGTATAGTATACGCTGTTTGCACGAAAAATACAATATATTACACGAAATAAACCAGCGGAGGCAACACGCGCCTCCGCTGGTACAGTCGATCTTGATTCGGTTTTCATAGGGTAGATGGGAACAAACTTGCTCCGGTCTGCCTCACGCAAACAGAGCCGGGAAAAGCAGGAACAGGGAGATGATGCCGATGGCCAGGTTGCACACGCCGGCCAGCTTGGTCAGGGCGGGCTTCTCGGTGTACCAGGCGGGGATGAGGGTGATCAGCAGCAGGTCGATCACCACCAGGTCCACGCCCAGGGGCCAGATGAGGCCGTCCTGGAAGGCACGGATGGTAAAGCCGATGACCAGGATGAGGGCGGTCAGGAAGAAGTGGGCCATGACCTTCTTGTCGCCGCCCTTTAAGAAGAAGAAGCCAACCAAGATCCAGAACAGGCCGAAGAAGCTGAAGACGGTGCCGAGATAGATGCTGTGGTCACCGCCGACAGAGAACAGGTACATACACACGCCGGTGAAGAGCTGGGTAAAGCCACCGAAGAAAACGGCGATGTAGCCCAGGCTGCGGGTGAGCTTGGCGTGGTCAGCGCCCTTGACGCCGACGCCCACCTGCTCCAGGCCGAAGCAGATGACGGTGGCAAACAGACCAAACAGGCCGATGGCTTCCGGGTTCACAGGTAACATAATAAAAATCCTCCTTGTATGAAATGGGTATAAAACCGATCAACTGCCCCAAGGGTACCTAAAACCCGAAAAAAAATCAACCTATTGTCTATATACAAAATGATTAAAAACATTTCTTCACGGACGCGACGCCCTTCCTGCATCATAAGCTAGGAAAGGGCAATTTCTTGCATCTCGACGCTTTTCCTGCACTTTTTTCCTATATTTTCCCAAATTTTAGCTTCATTCGCAGAGTTTTATGCATTTATTGTGCATTTTCACGGGAAACTACCTGCAAAGTGCCTCCTTTCTGCCGGTTCCTCCAAAGAAAAGAGATTTTGTCAAGGTAGACAGTTCTGAGGGTCCAGCCGTTCCCCCTGCCAAAGGACCTCAAAATGGCAGTGGGGGCCGGTGGAGCGGCCCGTTGAACCGACCAAGGCAATGGTCTGCCCCTGCGCCACCCAGTCCCCCACCGCCGCCTGAAGCTCCGAGCAGTGGGCGTAATAAGTGACGCAGCCGTTGCCGTGGTCGATCTGGATGAGGTTGCCATAGGAGCCTTTTTCGCCGGACCAGATGACTTGTCCCCCGGCCGCCGCCGCGATGGGCGTCCCCAGGGGAACGGCGATGTCCAAGCCCCGGTGGAAGTCTTCCCCACCGAAGATGGTCCGGGGGCCGAAAGGGGAGGTGATGCGCCCGGTGACGGGCCAGATCAACGCATCGGCAGGCGGCGTGTCTTCCTGCGGCTCTGTTGGGGCCGGTTCGGGCGGGGTCTCCGCCGGTTCTGTTGGCTCCGCCGCCGTTGTTTGGATGCCTGGGGACTCCGCCCCCGTCAGCTGCCGGGTGGGCTGGGCTGCGGGGGTGATCGCCTGCTCCCGGACCAGGTCCTGGGAGGAGACGGCGTAGCACAGCGTCCCGGAGGAGAGCAGCAGCGCCGCCGCCACAGACAGGGCTGCCAGGGCCAGGCACAGCTTGGCCGTTCTCGCTTGGCCGCGCCAGAGCTGCCAAGCGGATCTCATTCGTTGTTTCACAGATTGCTCCTTTCTGTTATCCGGGTTGGGCCCAACCAAAAAGTAACAAACCGGTTACAAGTATGATGATACGAGCTTGCGCTCCCCCCGTCAAGAGGTGTAAAGCAAGACCTTTTGCCGCCTTTTGCCCCTCCCGGCGGAAGGGCGTCGAGGCCCCCTGTGAAAACGCCGGTCCACCCGGCAGCGGGGGGAGAAAATTTCTCCTCGCAAGACTCTTTACAGAGGGTATTTTTCAGCGTATAATAGCGGAGATATACTATACAGAACGTAACGTCCCTCCGGTCCACCCGGCGGGACGGCAGGAGGAATCGTATGTACGCACGCTTTGCCCGGACCCTGTCCCAGCTGCGCCATGAAAAAGGCGTCAGCCAACGCGAGGCCGCCCAAGCGCTGGAGGTCTCCCAGGCGCTGCTGTCCCACTATGAAAACGGCATCCGGGAGCCGGGCCTGGCCTTTGTGGTCCGGGCCTGTGACTATTACCAAGTATCCGCCGACTATCTGTTGGGTCGCCTGACTGACCGTGGCACCGGCCAGGGCGCCAGCCAGGGGCCGGACCCCGCCGTGATGCTCACCGCCGCGGACCTGCTCACCCAGCTCTGCCTGGACCTCTGCCACCGCCATCCGGAGACTGCCCTGCTCTTCCGGACCCTGGCCGACCAGCTGGGGCGAGAGGTCGCCGGGGAGCGGAAGAACCATAAGACCTAAGCGATTTCATGGTGTTTGGCTTCGCCAAACGCCACCCCCACCAAGGAGGATAAAAATACTATGACCGACCAATCCAAGATCCGCAATTTCTCCATCATCGCCCACATCGACCACGGCAAGTCCACCCTGGCCGACCGGTTGCTGGAGCTTTGCCACGCCGTGCCGGAGCGGGAGATGGAAAACCAGCTGCTGGACAACATGGACTTAGAGCGCGAGCGCGGCATCACCATCAAGGCCCGCGCCGTCACCATCCAGTACGACGCTCTGGACGGCGAGACCTACACCCTGAACCTCATCGACACGCCGGGCCATGTGGACTTTAACTACGAGGTCTCCCGCTCCCTGGCCGCCTGCGAGGGGGCCATTCTCGTGGTCGACGCCTCCCAGGGCGTGGAGGCCCAGACCCTGGCCAACACCTATCTGGCCATGGAGCATGATCTCGAAATTCGCCCCGTCATCAACAAGATCGACCTCCCCGCCGCCAACCCCGCCCTGGCCAAGGAAGAGGTAGAGAACGTCATCGGCCTGGAGGCCGCCAACGCGCCCGAAATTTCCGCTAAGATGGGCACCAATATTCAGGCCGTCCTGGAGGACGTGGTGCATCACGTCCCCGCCCCCACCGGCGATCCCAAGGCCCCCTTCAAGGCCCTGATCTTCGACAGCCAGTATGACGCCTACCGCGGTGTCGTCGTCTACTTCCGCGTCATGGAAGGCACGCTGACCCTGGACAAGACCGTGAAGATGATGGCCTCCGGCGCCCAGTACAGCCTGGTGGAGATCGGCCATCTGCTGCCCACCAAGCTGGAGCCTTGCAAGAGCCTCTCCGCCGGCGAGGTCGGCTATCTCACCGCCTCCATCAAGAACGTCAAGGACACCCAGGTGGGCGACACCATCACCACCGTGGAAAACCCCGCTGACGAGCCCCTGCCCGGCTATCGCCCCGCCCGGAGCATGGTCTACTGCGGCATTTACACCGAAGACGGCTCCAAGTACCCCGACCTGCGGGACGCCCTGGAAAAGCTCCAGCTCAATGACGCCTCCCTGTCCTTCGAGCCGGAGACCTCCGCCGCCCTGGGCTTCGGCTTCCGCTGCGGCTTTTTGGGGATGCTCCACATGGAGATCATTCAGGAGCGCTTGGAGCGGGAGTTCGACCTGGACCTCATCACCACCCTGCCCAACGTCATTTACGAAGTGACCAAGACCGACGGCACAGAGGTCCGCGTGGACAATCCCCACAACTACCCCGACCCCTCCGTCATCGCGGAGCAGCGGGAGCCGTTCGTCAAGGTCTCCATCATCGCCCCCCCGGATTACGTCGGCAACATCATGCCCATGTGTCAGGAGCGCCGGGGCGAGTTCAAGGACATGCAGTATCTCGACACCAACCTGGTCGAGATCCATTATCACATGCCCCTGAACGAAATTATCTACGACTTCTTTGACGCCCTGAAGGCCCGGACCAAAGGCTACGCCTCCCTGGACTATGAGTTCCTGGACTACCGCGCTTCCGACCTGGTCAAGGTCGATCTGCTGCTCAACAGCGAGCAGGTGGACGCCCTGTCCTTCATCGTCCACCGGGACAAGGCGTATGGCCGCGCCCGGAAGATCTGCGAAAAGCTGAAGGAGAACATCCCCCGCCAGCTCTTCGAGGTCCCCGTCCAGGCGGCCATCGGCGGCAAGATCATCGCCCGCGAGACCGTCAAGGCCATGCGGAAGGACGTGCTGGCCAAGTGCTACGGCGGCGACATCAGCCGGAAGAAGAAGCTGCTGGAAAAGCAGAAGGAAGGCAAGAAAAAGATGCGCACCCTGGGCACCGTCCAGCTCCCCACCGAGGCCTTCATGGCCGTCCTCAAATTGGACGAGTGACAGAAACCCATGCGGCTAATTTTGATGTAACGTGCAAAAAAGAGAGCATCCGTTGTCCGGATGCTCTCTTTTTTACAACTCCTTCGCAGCGAGAAAAGAGGTGACTTGTTGTGGATGAACCTCGCATCATTTCGTCCACCCTTATTGTACGGCATGCTGTCAGCCTTGTCAATCCGCTTTCTATCCCGAAATTTTCCAACTGAAGAAATTCCCCTTGCTATTTTCTGACCATTTGGTATAATAGACTCGGAAAACAAAATATGCGGCAGCTGACGGAAGGTAGGAGCTCCGCCAGCCTGCACAGGTGAGAGAGCACCTACACAACGGCCTGAGGCCGCACCGCATGGGTACCATTATACAGTTTTTTCAGGGCCATTGCAAGCATTTGCAATTGGAAATCCTAGGGAAACCTGTGTTTTGCTGTACCTTGTGGGGCACCCCAGACGTTTGTACGCATGGGCATTTGCCTCCTAGCTTGTCGTGTAGGGTCATTGGAACCTGCACGGCATATTTGTTTTTCCCCGACCTCGTTCGGGGAGAGACAACCTTTCCCCGGACGAACCGTTGGGAAACACGATGTCAGGAATCAGTTGATTTTGCGCAAAAACGAGTTGATTTTACAAAAAGACTATGCAACCGGAAGATACTATGCTATGTTTTGAGCAAGTTCAACAACTGATTTCAGTTGGAGTAATTAGGAGGAAAATGATATGAAAAGACGGGTTCTATCTATGCTGCTGTGCCTAGCCATGGCGCTCTCGCTTCTCCCTATGTCCGCACTGGCGGCAGAGTCAAAGACCACTCCTGCTTGGGCGCAGGCTTATCGAAAATGTATCCAAGATGACTTCAATAAACAGGAACAGGAATATGGTAGAGTCGATTATAAATGGTATAGATGTTGCCTACTCAATGTAGACAAAGATGATATCCCAGAATTATATATTGATCGTCCTGTTGCAGCGAGTGGCCATGAAATCTATACATTTGCTAATGGGCAGATTTACAGCCAAATGCTCAATGGACATGGCTCTCTTTCTTACATTCCAAGAGAAGGTCTTTTTTTAGAATCTGGTGGACATGATGGTGTATGGTGGGACAATGTTTACCAATTGAAAAACGGTGAGTTTACTCAAATTGCTTCTGGTACTGGTTATTTGGAAGATTGGTATGATCCCCAATATGATGAAGACGGTAATTTCATATATCAGTATCTTTGGAACAAGAACCCAGTAGATACGGCAACTTATCAGCAAAAGCTAAATAATGTATTTCCAGCAAGCAAAGCATATAAACTTGATGACGGTGATTCTAATTGGAAGTCATATCAAGAAATGCTTGACTTCTTGGATCAACAAGAATCCGTTGAGTCCGGTAAAAGGGTGCAGTATCAGGGGCATTATTATGCTATCTATAACTTAGAGGATATTGTTCCCGAGGAAGAAAATACATGGGAGAATGCAAGGGATTATTGTATCAAAAAGGGTGGACATCTTGCGACCATTACATCAAAAGGTGAAAACGATTTCCTTTTTAATTATATGAGGGACGAAGGCGTTGAAAGCGCTTATTTCGGCTTCTCTGATGCGGAATCAGAAGGGAACTGGAGATGGTGTACTGGAGAAAAATCTTCTTACACCAATTGGAATGAACATGAGCCAAACCAGGAAAATCCTGACGAAGATTATGCTATGTTCTACTATAAGTACTCGGATGGAACTTGGAACGACGGCGATTTTGGACGAAATACTGTAAATAGTGGAACATGGTTTATCTGTGAATGGGATCCGGAAAATCCCGATAACAATGTGGATTTTGATCGATATATCTATCAGGCAAAATCTCTAGACCGAACAGAATTTCCAGCAATCGCGAACATTCGGGCAACAATGAATCAGGATACAGCAACGGATCTATTCCTTTCAGGGCTAAAAGACAGTGGATTTGAAGTTGCTATGGGCATTTCTGATCTATGCAAGCTCTATTCTGACTCAATTGATGATGTCACAGCCCTGTCTGACTTTGCGATCGAGCCCAAAGATTTGTATGAAGCTGTTATTCTTAACGCTCTTGAAGATGACTTAGATGCTTCTATTGATGTCCTTGATGACCAACTGGAGGCACTATTGGGTTTTGGGAAAGATGTTGTATCCCTAGTAGAATCGACACTAAAAACTGATTATGGAATCGATTACATGTCAGGAAGAGATAGTCTTGCATCGTTATCCAAGGAAGAAAAACAAAAAACCATAGAAAAGATGGAAGAAGAATTTAGAAAGAAGTATCCACCGATCTCAGGAGCAGGGGATCTTTCAACAGGATTAGGTATTGTCTTAGATAGTGTCGACAATATCGAGGACTGTTGGAATCGGTTTTCCTCTTGCGTTTTTGCTAGACGCGCTTCCGAATCTGTGAAAGAAGTGGTCCATCAGGCATATAAGGAGAGTTTAAAAACCAATAATTTCTACTTGCAAAGCGCTTTGGCGGATTGTGTGGAAATTATCGACAGTAGTGCCGCTGAATTTGCTCTCCGTGCGCTGTCTGACACTTGTATGGTTGCCGGCAAACGATCTATGAACTACCTTGTGAAAGAGATTTTCTGGGAGGATGTCAAAAATTCTATCTATATAGCGCTTCCTGGTGTTGCAATCATTCAATGTGGCTATAAAGGTGGGCAGCTTGTTAGCAACTTTCTGTTCAGCACGGATAATATATCTGAAAAATACGCGAAAATGAAAATTGTAAATTCAGTGACCTCTGTGTTTGAAAAGGCATCTAGCTCTCTTAAGGCCAATTTTCTTAACCAGCAATCCTCTCATACAGCGCAGACTTATCTCAGTTCCGTTGACTTCCTGTTCCGGCTCTGGGCACAAGACTGTGACGAGGCCTATAACTTTGTTGACACATTGGATCATGCCAGGATAAGTAACGTTGCCAAGCTGTTTGGTTCCACTTACTATGATGACACAAAAGATGCCATTAACATGAAAAAGAATACCTATGCTACCCAACGGTCGATGGCTGAGGTTGCATGGATCTACTTGTTAGATGAGGACTATCCAAATTCGGGGCTTTCCGATCAGTACCAATGGATCATCGATCAGCACAATGAATCGCTGAGAAAGAAAATCAAAGTTGCTTGTCCAGTGAATGTCTATGTATACGACAGCAACGGTAAATTAGTTGCATACGCGGAAAATGGTCGCGTCTCCTCTACTGGACCTGTCACCATTGCATTAAATGATGACGTAAAGACGATTTATTTCTATGACGATGCAAAGTACAATATCCAGTACACAGGAACCGGAACAGGAGATATGGATCTTACCGTTTCTGAATTTGATGCAACCGAAACTACGGCAAGAACGGTAAATTTCTTCGATGTCCCATTGAAAAAAAGTACCCAGTATTCAATGAATGTCGAAGCTGGAGTTCTCCAGAAAACAGGATATACCGTGAACGGTAAACAAGGGACAGTATCTCATGATTTCGATAGCCTGGCGAAGAATGCCCATTCTTCGTATACAGCAACGATCAAATCTGGCGCAATTATGCAGGACTCTGGTGTTGTCACTTCTGCAACTGCGCTTGCAGGGGAAGAGTTAGAAATTCTCGCTTATGTCCCGGATGGCTATGCATTTGTAAAATGGCAATCTGATGCAGGCGATGATATATTTGCTGATGCACAGTCCACAAATACCACAGTGCGTATGCCTACATCGGATGTTTCTATTTCTGCCGTATTGAAGTCGACCTCGTCCTCCGTCTCCGGTCTGCCGTTCAAGGACGTCAAGACCGCCGACTGGTTCTACAACGATGTGAAATACGTGTATGAAAAGGGCATGATGGCCGGCACGGCGGCGGATGTGTTCGCCCCCAACGCCACCACCACCCGCGCCATGATCGTGACCATCCTGTACCGCCTGGAAGGCTCTCCTGCCGTCACCGGCACCAGCGCCTTTGTGGACGTGCCCGCCGGTCAGTGGTACACGGACGCCGTGAATTGGGCCGCGGCCAACCAGATCGTGAAGGGCACCTCCGCCACGACCTTTGCGCCCAACGACTCCATCACCCGCGAGCAGATGGCGGCGATCCTGTATCGCTACGCGCAGTACAAGGGCTATGACGTGACGAAGAAGGCCGATCTGTCCGAGTATTCTGACAACGGCCAGGTCAGCGCCTACGCCAAGGACGCCCTGGCTTGGGCCAACGCCGCCAAGCTCATCAACGGCGTGACCAACACCACCCTGGCGCCCCAGGGCAACGCCACCCGCGCCCAGGTCTCTGCGATCCTGCACCGCTTCTGTGACGGCGTGGCGAAGTAAGACAACCACAAAACCTAGCTCCTACAAACTGAGGGAGAGGGCCATGCGGCCCTCTCCTTTTTCTGTCAAATGGTCAAGCGCTCCACCTCTTCCAGCCACAGCCTTGCGGCCGCGTCCGAGGGCATCCGCCAGTCCCCTCTGGGCGAGAGGGTCACGGAACCGACCTTCGGTCCGTCCGGCAGGCAGGAGCGCTTGAACTGCTGGGCGAAGAAGCGGCGGTAGAAATTCTGCAACCAGCGCAGGCGCGTTGCCCGGTCATACTTCTCCCCCAGGGCATACTCCGCCAGCCGGAACACCTTCCGGGGCCGGAAGCCCCAGCGGACGGCGTAGTAGAGGAAAAAATCGTGCAACTCATACGGCCCGACTAAGTCCTCCGTTTTTTGGGCGATCTCTCCCTCCTTGGGCGGCAGCAGCTCCGGGGAGACGGGGGTCGCCAAAATATCCTCCAGCACGGCGGACAGGCGCGGGGCGCTCCCCCGCTGCTCGTCGGCCACATAAGCCACCAGATGGCGCACCAGCGTCTTGGGGATGCCTGCGTTCACGGCGTACATGGACATGTGGTCCCCGTTATACGTCGCCCAGCCCAGGGCCAGCTCGCTCAGGTCCCCGGTGCCGATGACCAGGCCGCCGGTCTTGTTGGCCAGGTCCATCAGGACCTGCGTGCGCTCCCGTGCCTGCCCGTTCTCGAAGGTGACGGAGAGATCCTCCATGGCCTGGCCGATGTCTTGGAAATGGAGCTTCACGGCGGGGCCGATGTCGATCTCCCGGAAGCTGGCCCCGATCTCCTCCGCCAGGACCTGGGCGTTGGACTTCGTCCGCTGGGTGGTGCCGAAGCAGGGCATGGTGACGGCCAAAATATCGGACTGGGGACGGCCCAGCAGCTCCATGGCCCGTGCCGTGATGAGCAACGCCAAGGTCGAGTCCAGTCCGCCGGACAGACCCACCACTGCGGTTTTGGCCTTGGTGTGGGCCAGCCGTTTTTTCAGGCCCAGCGCCGCCAGAGTCAGGATCTCCCGGCACCGGGCCGCCCGGTCCCCGTGGTCGGTGGGAACGAAGGGATTGGGGGCGATGGGGCGGGTGAGCCGGGTCTCCGTGCGCTCCAATTCAAAGTAATTTGGATACAGGTCGGGGGCGTCCGCCGGGTAGGTCGTCATGCGCTGCCGCTCGTGGGCCAGCTTTTGCAGGTCGATCTCGGTGATGGTCAGGCCCGTTGCAAAGCGCCGCTCGGCTAGGATCGTCCCGTTTTCCGCAATGAGGCTGTGCCCGGCGTAGATGAGGTCAGTGGAGGACTCCCCCCATCCCGCATCGGCGTAGACATAGCCGCAGACCAGCCGCCCGGAGGTGGCTTCCAGCAGCGTCCGGCGGTAAGCGTCCTTGCACACCGTCTCATCGCTGGCGGAGGGGTTCAGAACCAGCGTCGCACCCCCTTGGGCCAGGCGGGTGGAGGGGGGATCTGCCACCCACAGGTCCTCGCAAATCTCGACCCCGATCGTCAACAACGGCTCGTTGACACAGCGAAACAGCAGGCCCGTAGAAAACTCCACGCTCTCCTGTCCCGCAAAGGGGATGCAGAAGTCCGTCCCCCGCAGTTCCCGGCCGGAGGTGAACCAGCGCCCCTCGTAAAACTCTGTGTAATTGGGTAAATGGATCTTCGGGACCAGGCCCAGCAGCACCCCCCGGCAGAACACCGCCGCGCAGTTGAAGAGCTTTTGGTTGTACCGCACCGGCACCCCCACCACCGCCAGCAGGTCCAGGTCCTTGCTGCCCTCCAGGAGAAATCGCAGGGCGCCTTCCGCGCCTTGCAGCAGCGTATCCTGCAAAAAGAGATCCCCGCAGGTATAGCCGGTCAGGCACAGCTCCGGCAGGCACAAAACCTTGACCCCTTCCGCCGCCGCCTGATGCAGCAGGGAAAGGCAGGCCTGGGCGTTGTAGGCGCAGTCGGCCACCCGGATCTCCGGGGTTCCGGCGGCGACTTTGATGAAACCATCTTGCATGGGCAAAGACCTCCCTGATCTTCCGGGCACCGCCCGGTGTTTTTTTGGCTTTATCTTACTCCTGTTTTCCCTGAAATGCAAGACGGCGTGAAACTTCCTGCAAACGAGCTGCTTCGAGATTCCCGCTTGTCCCTCCAAGGCCCCTTGTGGTATACTAGGGGATACCAACAGATGTTCAAGATCTCACAAAAAGGAGCAGCAGCCATGGCAGCGAAGAAGAACGAAGTATATCCCCTCCGCATCGAGGGCTACGGCAGCGCCGGGGAGGGCGTGGCCCGGTTGGACGGGCAGGCCGTTTTTGTCAAGGGTGCCTTGGCTGGTGAGCTCTGCCAGGTGCAGCTCTTAAAGGTCGGCAAGTCCGCCGCCTGGGGGCGGGTGGCGGAGGTGACGGAGCCGTCCCCCGGCCGGCAGGTCCCGGACTGTCCCCAGTACCCCAAGTGCGGCGGCTGTCAGCTGCGGCACATGACCTATGCAGAGGAGCTGAACTTCAAGCGCCAGAAAGTCCAGGACGCTCTCCAGCGCATCGGCGGCTGGGACGGCCAGGTCTCCGTGATCCACGGCGCAGCCCAGCCGGACCGGTATCGGAACAAGATCCAGTTCCCCGTGGCGGACGGCCCCCGCGTGGGCTTCTTCCGCGCCCGGAGCCATGACGTGATCGACTGCCCCGACTGCCTCCTCCAGCCCCTGCCCGCCACCCATCTGCGCAGCGCCTTTCGGGCCTGGATGGCAGACTGTCATGTCCCGGCTTATGACGAAAAGGCCCATGAGGGCCTCATCCGGCATTTCTATGTGCGCGTCAATCAGAAGGGCCAGTCTCTCTGCGCCGTCATCGCCAACGGGAAGCGGCTCCCCCAGCAGGACAAGCTCATCGAGGCACTCCGGGCGGCGGAGCCGGGGCTGGTGGGCGTGGTCCTGTCTGTGAACCAGGCCAAGACCAACGTCATTCTGGGCAAGGAGTACCACACCCTCTGGGGGCAGGATTTCCTGGAGGATACCCTCTGTGACCTGAACTTCCGCCTCTCCGTCCCCTCCTTCTACCAGGTCAACCGGGACCAGGCCGAGATCCTCTACGGCCGTGCTTTAGACTTCGCCCAGCTCACCGGGACGGAGACGGTCCTGGACCTCTACTGCGGCATCGGGACCATCACCCTGGTCCTGGCCCGCCGGGCCGGGAAAGCCATCGGCGCCGAGGTCATTCCCGCCGCCATCGAGGACGCCAAGGCCAACGCCGCCCGCAACGGCGTGACCAACACGGAGTTTCTCTGCGCCGACGCGGGGGAAGCCGCCCAAGAGCTGGCCCGCCGGGGCCTGCGGCCGGACGTCATCTGCGTGGACCCGCCCCGCAAGGGCATCTCCCAAGAAGTCATCGATGCCATCGCCCAAATGTCCCCCACCCGCCTGGTCTACGTCTCCTGCGACCCCGCCACGCTGGCGCGGGACGTGGCAAGACTGCGGGAGAAGGGCTATCACTTGCAGCAGGCCGAGGCCGCGGACCTCTTCCCAAGAACAGGGCATGTGGAGACGGTGTGTTGGCTGTCAAGAAAAGATAAATAAGGGCTGAAAAGTGGCGTATTTCCGGGTTTTTTACGAGGTCAGCATCATCAGAGAAGCCTTGTGAAAAGCTTAGTTCTCTTGTATGGAAACATATTTACTTTTCACTCAAACTATAGTATGATCGAGTAGACAGCTAATAGTAGTAGGGTTTAGGCTATGGATTAGATGTCGAGGGTTGTGGTAGTGGGATTGTTTCCAGAGCCGACCGCAGTTTAAGCCACTCGATACTAAGAGGCAGACTTGGCAGTGGAATAGATAACAGGAGGGAGAATCGTATGATATGTGCTTACTGTGGAAAAGAGGCAAAAGGAACTAAAGAGCATATAATATCAAGTGGAATTCTTGGGTTATTCCCGGAATGCTTTGCCACCATAGATGGAGAGAGAAGTATTGTACACCAAGGTGATCCTATGGTGAAAGATGTTTGTGCAGACTGTAATAACAATAGAATTTCATACATTGATTCTTATGCAAAAGGATTCATTGAGAAGTACTTTCTAGTAAAGCATAAAAAGGTGATGTACTGTCTGTAGAGTATGAATATGCAATGATTCAGAAGATGTGTTTGAAATTTGCATTCAATGATTTGAGAGCAAGGAAGAAGGATGTTTCTTTTTTTGATGATGAAGTGAAAGACTTCTTGTTGAACGGAGAAATAAATAGACCGATGAGAAATATTACATTATTAGCTGGGCTTGCAGTGAACACTTCACCTGCACCGGATTTTATGTTTGGAAACATGAAACTTCGCTGGGGGGGGGATTCGCCACTATTACTGGCGAATAGTATAGTTGCAAACATTGATTATGATACTGGGCATATCAGCTTGCGAGATGAGAACGAGAAACAAGAGTTTGAGAATTATGCATTATCGTATGTCTTTAGGTTCAACAGTTTGCAGCTTCTCATGCTTTGTTGGGACAGAGACATTAAGGAAGATGTACTCAAAAAGAATAATGTAATCTTGAAGTATCAATATCCGTATTCGATTTTAGATGTTTCAGGAAATACGATGTTGTCAAGATGTACAAGTGAAGCAACGTATCATCATGAACACTTAATTGATGTAACGTGGGGACAAAGCTTGATAGATGAAATCAGTTATATGCGTGGAACATTTTCTAAACAAAGTGAAAAATATTTTCAAGAACTTCAGAAGCGATGGGATGAAGAAGAACGAAAATTGGCAACGGAGCATCCTAGATAAAAATTCAGGAGGACTAAACATGACATTATCAGCAAAAAGATTAGGTGAAATATGTGGATTGACTGCAGAGGAAATGAACGTCTTATTAAAAGAGGAAGGCTTTCTTTCAGGTGAGCCCGGAAATTATTATCCAACAGAGAAAGGGAAATTATTCGTAATTGAGAAAGGCGATGACAATGGGTACGGTGGTTATGCATTTCGAGGTTGGAATTGGTTCGAATGGGATGAAAGAA